>Ga0308171_1000191_pt1 | contig 175729 bp, 147 predicted proteins | sample PhyGR1_FD_202135 | JGI IMG/M metagenome (GOLD analysis project Ga0308171, IMG submission 202135) | Phyllosphere microbial communities from UC Gill Tract Community Farm, Albany, California, United States - DLSLSG.R1 | ecosystem: Host-associated > Plants > Phyllosphere > Unclassified | place... | reverse complement strand
CAAAGGCACGCTTGGTATATATAATTATTAAGATTAAAGTAAATAATTATTAAGTCAGGATTCGAAACTGTAAGATTTTAAAATTTTTCATCTGTTTTTTCTGCAACAATAGGAAAAAAATATTCACATTGAAATAGCTGTCATTTGATTGTATAATTAAATTATATAATCAATTGTTTAAGACGATTTATTTTCGTTAAAAAATATAATTTTTAAAATAAATTATTGAGCATCATGTTGAAAAATAAATGGAAGAGCAATGTTTTGGTTAAAGTAAATCTGTTAAAAACCCGAAAAAAATATTCAGAATAGTAATAATTAAAAGTTTAATCACTAAAAATCGGGTAAAATCTCTTCCTTTTTATTAATTTTTTTAAGAATTGAATTTTTCTTGTGTTATAGAAATCTTAATATTTTCCCTTTGTTTGAACCATTAATATGCAGAAATTACCTGTCCATGCATTTTCAGGTAATTTTCAGAAGAGTTAAATTTTGTTAATCCGCTATGATGGTATACAAATCTAAATGTACATTTGTGCCTTAGAAAATGAGAACATATATCACATATTTTTTGACATCGCTTTTCCTGCTTTTTGTAGTGGAAAGTAAAATTAATGTCAAAACTTTGCGAAATGATTATAATCCTCATACTTCTCACAATTTACCCAAAAGAGCAAACCGCTTAAATCAAACTTACGAAAAGCAAACCATCCAGCAGGGAGACGATGCAGGGAATAATTTTTCTCTTGAACTTGCCGAAGACGACTTTCAGTTTTCAGATACACTGCAGGCAATCGTAGTTTTTGCAAGTGTTTTCAGCTTAATTTATATCTTTGGTTTAAATAGTTTCAAAAAATTAAAGCCTACTATTCATGGCTTTTTATCTGAATTTTCCTCTGTAAAAAGATTCATTCTGATTCGTTCTATCAGAATCTAAAATTTCATTTTTCGATGTGTTTTCTGCTGATTATTTCGGTAGAGGATATTTTGCGTTGTGTTTGTCGGTAATCTGACATATCGTAAATCATTTTCTTATTACCATTTTCCTATTAAAACATTAACGATTTATATAAACTCTAGAATTATGATCAAAGGAGTTGTCGCAAGCATTGCGCTAAGCAGTCTTTTATTGTTCAGCTGTAACAAGAAAAAAGAAGAAAAAGAAGAAGCTACAGTCTATCCCGTAACGTCACCGGTGGTGATGGATACTGTGATTGATAAAGAATTTGTAGCTCAAATCAGGTCTGTAAAGAACATCGAGGTTCGTGCACAGGAAAAAGGTTTCCTTGAGAAAATATACGTAGACGAAGGTCAGTACGTACGTCAGGGGCAGACTTTATTCCGAATCATGCCTCAGTTGTATCAGGCAGAATTACTAAAAGCTCAAGCAGAGGTTGCTCAGGCAACGATTGAGCTTAAAAACTCAACCACATTAGCAGATAACAACATTGTTTCTAAAAACGAAAGATCAATGGCAAAAGCTAAGTTGGATGCAGCAAAAGCAGAAGCTAAGCTGGCTCAGATTCACTTGTCATTTACTGATATTAAAGCGCCGTTTTCAGGGATTATCAACAGATTACCTCTGAAATTGGGAAGTTTGGTAGATGAAGGAGATTTGTTGACGTCTTTGTCTGATAACAATGATGTTTACACTTATTTCAACGTTTCAGAACCTGAATATCTGAATTATCAGAGAAATGTTGCAGACAGAGGAAGCAATAAGGTGGATTTGGTAATGGCAAACGGTGATGTATTTCCACAGAAAGGTGAAGTTCAAACTATTGAAGGAGAATTTGATAGTGAAACAGGAAATATTGCTTTCAGAGCAAAGTTCCCGAATCCTGACAAATTATTGAGAAATGGAGAAACAGGAAAAGTAAGAATGACTTTACCGTTAAGAAATGCTTTAATCATTCCTCAGAAAGCAACTTACGAAATTCAGGATCAGAAATATGTTTTTGTAGTTGATAAAAACGGGGTGGCAAAGTCTAAAAATATTAAAATTGCTTATGAGCTTCCGGATGTTTACGTAGTGGCATCAGGACTTTCAACGGGAGATAAAGTATTATTGGAAGGGGTACAGAAAGTGAAAGATGATCAAAAAGTTAAGACAAAAGCTCAGGATCCTAAGAAAGTTCTTCAATCATTGAAATTAAAAGCAGAGTAAGGCTCTATAAATGAATCAGTATGTTTAAGAAATTCATTCGCAGACCTGTTCTGTCTATCGTAATCTCTTTGATTATCGTATTTATGGGAGTTTTGTCCCTGATGAAATTGCCCGTTACGCAGTTCCCATCTATTTCACCACCAAAAGTAAATATCACCGCAGAATATCCGGGTGCCAACAACGAATTGTTGATCAAATCGGTAGTTATTCCGTTGGAAAGAGGTTTAAATGGTGTGCCGGGAATGAAATACATGACTTCCGATGCCGGAAACGACGGTGAAGCTTCTATTCAGGTAGTTTTCGACTTAGGAACCGACCCGAACGTAGCAGCTGTAAACGTTCAGAACCGTGTATCTTCGGTAGTGAACAAACTTCCGCCGTTGGTAGTTCGTGAAGGGGTAAAAATTACCCGTGAAGAACCCAATATGTTGATGTATATTAATTTATACAGTGACGATCCTAAAGCTGACCAGAAATTCCTTTTCAACTACGCAGATATCAACGTGATGTCTGAATTGAGAAGGGTAAGCGGAGTTGGTTTCGCAGATATTCTGGGAACAAGAGAATATGCAATGCGTATTTGGCTGAAGCCTGACAGATTAACGGCTTACAGTATTTCAGCAGATGAAGTAATGGAGTCGTTAAATGAGCAGAGTTTGGAAGCATCTCCGGGTAAAACGGGAGAAAGTTCGGGTAAAAGATCTCAGTCATTTGAATATATTTTAAAATATCCGGGTCGTTTTAATAATGAAAAAGATTACGGAAATATTATCCTTAAAGCAAAACCTGACGGAGAATTTATCAGATTGAAAGATGTTGCTGATATTGAGTTTGGTTCTTCCATGTACGATATTTATTCTACATTGAATGGTAAACCTTCTGCGGCAATTACGGTAAAACAATCGTACGGCTCCAATGCAAGTGATGTTATCAAAAATGTAAAATCTTTGATGGCTGAATTGCAGAAAACGACCTTCCCTAAAGGAATGCATTACGACATCAGTTATGACGTGTCAAAATTCCTGGATGCTTCTATTGAAAAAGTAATCCACACGTTATTTGAAGCGTTTATTTTGGTGGCTATTGTGGTATTCCTGTTCTTGGGAGACTGGCGCTCAACATTAATTCCGGCAATTGCGGTCCCTGTTTCATTGGTTGGTACTTTCGCAGTCATGACTGCTTTTGGAATTACGTTGAACATGATTTCATTATTTGCCTTGGTAATGGCAATTGGGGTCGTCGTCGATGATGCGATTGTGGTGATTGAAGCCGTTCACGCCAAGATGGAAGAAAAGGGACTTTCTCCGTTAAAAGCGACAGAAGAAGCAATGCACGAGATCAGTGGGGCGATTATCGCAATTACATTGGTAATGGCATCTGTATTCATTCCGATTGCGTTTATGTCTGGTCCGGTTGGGGTATTTTACCGTCAGTTTTCGATTACAATGGCTTCAGCCATCATTCTTTCAGGTGTTGTGGCATTAACTTTAACTCCGGCTTTATGTGCTTTAATTTTGAAGAACAACCACGGAAAAGCGAAGAAAAGAACGCCGATTACGATCTTCTTAGATAAATTCAATAATTTATTCACGAAAGGAGCAGGGAAGTATGAGAAAATGTTGAATAAAACCGTTAAGAAAAAAACATTTACACTTCCTTTATTATTAGCGTTTTGTGCCTGTACATTCTTTTTAAGTAACTCATTGCCTTCAGGATTTATTCCTGCGGAAGATCAGGGGATGATTTATGCAATTATTCAGACACCACCGGGATCAACATTGGAAAGAACAAATCAGATTGCTAAAGAATTATTGAGAGAATCTGAAGATATAGATGGCGTACAGTCGGTATCATCATTAGCAGGATATGAAATCTTAACTGAAGGTACAGGTTCAAACTCAGGGACTTGTCTGATTAACCTTAAAAGTTGGGAAGACCGTTCAGAATCTGCCGCAGAAATTATTGAAAAGCTTGAAGAAAAAGCTAAAAATATTCCGGGTGCGAATATAGAATTCTTTCAGCCGCCGTCCATTCCCGGATATGGTGCAGCGGGTGGTTTTGAGCTTCGTTTGCTCGATAAGGCAGGAAGCGGCGATTATCAGAAAATGGAAAAAGTAAGTAATGATTTTGTGAAGGAATTGAAAAAACGTCCTGAACTTGGATCTGCATTTACCTTCTATTCTGCAAGTTTCCCTCAGTATATGCTGAAGATTGATAATGATCTTGCCGAACAAAAAGGGGTAACGATCGAAAAAGCGATGGATAATTTATCTACATTAATTGGTTCGAATTATGAAACGAGTTTCATCCGTTTCGATAGGCCTTATAAAGTGATTGTTCAGGCAGGTCCGCAATATCGAGCATTACCGTCAGATTTATTGAAACTGTATGTTAAAAACGATAAAGATCAGATGGTTCCGTATTCAGATTTCATGCATTTAGAAAAAGTGTATGGTTTATCTGAAATTACAAGACACAATATGTACAATTCTGCCGAGGTAAGTGGTACTCCTGCGCTGGGTTACAGTTCCGGACAGGCGATTGCAGCGATTAAAGAAGTGGCAGACAAAACACTTCCTAGAGGTTTTGGTATCGACTGGGCAGGTATTTCCAAAGATGAAGTAAGCCGTGGAAATGAAGCGATATTTATTTTCTTGGTTTGTTTAGGATTTGTCTATTTAATTCTTGCGGCACAGTATGAAAGTTTTATTCTTCCTTTACCGGTAATTTTATCGTTGCCAACGGGTATTTTCGGAGCATTCTTATGTTTGAAATTATTAGGATTGGAAAACAACATCTATGCTCAGGTAGCAATGGTCATGTTGATTGGTCTTTTGGGTAAAAACGCTGTATTGATCGTTGAATTTGCCGTACAGAAGAAAGCGGAAGAAGGAATTCCGGTAGCGCAGGCTGCCATTGAAGGTGCAGCGATCCGTTTCCGTCCGATTTTGATGACATCATTTGCATTTATCGCAGGTTTGATTCCATTGGTAATGGCAACCGGACCGGGAGCGATTGGTAACCGTACGATCGGTACAGCCGCAGCAGGAGGAATGTTAATCGGAACTATTTTCGGATTAATGATTATCCCAGGATTGTATTACATCTTCGGAACGATTGCAGAAAAATCGAAACTGGCGAAATACGAGGAAGAAAATCCTTTAACAGAACAAACAGAACCTTACCAACACGATGATAAACATGAAGATTTATAACAAATATATAGCAGCCATTGCCTTATCGCTTGTTCTAGCAAGCTGTAAGGCGCCGATGGCGACCGTCATAAAAGACGAGGTGAAAGAAAATGTGCCTCAGAATTTTAATCAGGAAGATCAGGGTGATGCCAATAATAACAGCGGAACAACCCCTTGGAGACAATTTTTCACTGATCCTAATCTGGTTGCTCTAATTGAAACTTCTCTAAAGAACAATCAGGAATTAATGATCACTCTGCAGGAAATTGAAATTGCAAAAAGTGGAGCTTTATCTAAAAAAGGAAAATTAACGCCAACGGTTTCTGCGGGAATTGGTGCAGGAGTAAAAAAAGCCGGACGTTACACAAGTGAGGGTGCAGGCGATGCTACCACAGAAATTGAACCGGGAAGAGAAATGCCGGATCCTCTTGGAAATTTCGAAGGCGGTTTAATGGCAAACTGGGAAATCGACATCTGGAAAAAATTGAGAAATGAGAAAGATGCAGCAGTTGCCCATTATCTTTCAACAGTGGAAGGGAAGAATTTCGTTCTTTCAAACTTAATTGAAGAAGTAGCTGACAATTACTATGAACTGTTGGCTTTGGATAATCAGTTGGATATTATTCAGCAGTATATTAAACTTCAGCAAAAGGCTTTGGAGATCTCGAAAATTCAGAAAGAAGCTGCGGCGACAACTGAATTGGCTGTGAAGAAGTTTGAAGCAGAATTGGCAAAATCCAAAGCGACAGAGTATACAATCCGTCAGGAAATTACAGAGAAAGAGAATCAGATCAATGCGCTGTGTGGTCGTTATCCTCAGCCGATTGTAAGAACGAAAGGAGATTTTATGACAACGATTCCGCAAACGGTGTATACAGGAATTCCGTCACAGTTGTTGGCGAACCGTCCGGACATCAAACAAGCTGAATTAGAATTAAAATCATCAAAACTAGATGTAGAAGCAGCAAGAAAAGAGTTTTATCCTTCATTGGAAATCTCTGCAACGCTAGGATTGGAAGCTTTTAAACCTTCTTATTTGGTGAAAATGCCGGAATCTATTGCCTATAATCTGGTTGGAGAATTAGCGGGTCCGCTTATTAATAAAAGTGCGATTAAAGCGAATTTCCAGACTGCAGATGCAAAACAGATTCAGGCTTTGTATGAATATGATAAAACGATTTTAAATGCCTATCTGGATGTGGCAAATCTGATGTCTAGAGTGAAAAATATTGATCAATATTATCAGCTTAAGGCACAGGAGACAAAATCGTTGGAAGAATCGATCGATATTGCGAATCAGCTATTCCGAAACTCAAGAGCAGATTATCTGGAAGTTCTTTTGAACCAAAGAGATGCTCTGGATGCAAAAATGGAATTGGTTGAAGCAAAACAAAAACAGCTGAGTACAGTTGTTGATATTTATAAGAGCTTAGGCGGAGGCTGGAAGTGATTATAAATCCTTAATGTTTTAAAAAGAAAAGAGGCTGCCCGCAAGGAACAGTCTCTTTTCGATTAAAACTGAAAACTTTAAATAAAAAAAAGGCTCATTTACAGAACCTTTAATAATTCATCTGCAGGAAATGTCAGCAAATAAATTATAATTTCGATGGTTATTAGTTTTTACCAGCTTTTAAAAACCAACCTTCCTTAAAGTAATTTCCCCGATTAAAGGAAGGCGGCTTATTTTATGATAAAATCATCATGCTTTTGTTTTTTTAAGGACGGGGAGTTTCAAAATTTATCTGAGTATGTTTTCTTGGTATTTATTTTGATATTTCTATAATAGTAGAATTGATTTAAATTTTTCTTCTTTCATTTCGGATTCAAAATTATCACCTTCTCTCGATATAAAAAAACACTTGTTGTCTCTATTCACCAATTAAGACGGACTAATTTAAGAATTATAAATATTCAATTTTTTGATAATCAATTATTTATTTTGTAAAGTAGAAATAATTCTATAGTCGATGTTAATTCATTATTCATTGATAAAAACTGAGGTTTTTTATGTATTTTTGACCAGGAACTAAATGCAGATTAATTTGTTAAAGGTGAATAAAAAACTATTTTTTATATTTTTATTAGGAATTTTTCAACTTTTTATGTCTCAGACTATCAATGATGATTATGAGACGTTAAGAGATAAATATGAAGATTTGCAGGAAAATGATCCCAAAGCTTTTCAGTTTCTTCAGATTTATATCAGCAAAGCAAAAAAGGAAAAAAACTATGAAAAATTAGTTCAGGGATATAAAGATGGTGTATTTTTTTCTTCACTAAATGAAAATAAGTTAAAATACGCCGACAGTATTATTCATGCTGCAAAGAAATCTAAGGATAAAGACCTCATTATCGTTTCTCATATTGAAAAAGGAGTAATTTATTATTATCACTACAAAAAATTTCAACTGGCGCTTAATGAATATCTTGCGGCTTATGAATATTCAAAAAATACAAAAAATGAATATTTAAAGTATCAGAATCTCTATCATATTGGTGTTGTTAAAAGTTATCTGGGCTATTATAAAGATGCTTCAGAGCTTTTTGAGAAATGTGTTGCTTATTATCGACAGCAGTCAAAAGCAGATCTTCACCCAAACCTTATTTACAATAATAAAAAAGGATATCTTAACAGCCTGCATCAGTTGTTGATCTGCAATAGACATTTAAATAAAAATAAAGAGGTAGATGCAGCTATACAAACCGGGCTTTCAGAAATAGGCAACGATCCGGATTACACTCAGGAGAAAGCGTATTTTCTTTTGTCAAAAGGGATTTCGTACTATAGGGATCAGCAGTATGAGTTAGCATTGGAAAGTTTAAATCAATCTATTCCAGTAATTAAAAAAAGCGGAGATTTTGCAAGACTATCTGTCGACTATTTTCATATTGGGAAAACATACGAAGGTTTAAAAAATACTAAGAAGTCTATTACTTATTTAAAAAAAGTAGACTCAATTTTTAATATACATCAGTTCATCCTTCCGGAACTCAGAGAGAATTATGAGATACTGATAGACCTTTCAAAGAAAGAGAAAGATCAGGCTCAGCAGTTATATTATACTAGCCAGCTTTTGAAGGCAGACAGTATTATTGCCAAAGATTTTATTTATCTATCCCCGAAAATCCATAAAGAATACGATACCCAAACCTTACTAGACGAAAAAAACAGTCTTCAGAAAGTAAGCATCTGGGGAATAATCATCATTTCGGTTCTTATTGTCTGGGCGGCAGGGCTTGTTTTTCTACTGATTAAAAAACTTCGTAAAGAAAAAGAAGCGAAGCAGAAGTACGTTTTGCTGGAAGAAAAATTTTCAGTGAAACAAGATATTCCGGAAGAAAAAACGGTTCCTGTTGCTACTGTCTGTGAAGAGAAAAAAGCAGGACCTGACGAGAGAAAAGTGAAAGAACTTCTTCAAAAGCTTTCATTGTTTGAGGAGAAAAAAGGCTTTACCCAAAAAGGGCTTACCGTAAGTAAACTGGCTGCAAGTTTGGGCACAAATTCAAATTATCTTTCTCAGGTTATTAATGAACACAAAAAAGTAAATTTCAACAAATATTTAAGCGAACTCCGCATCAATTACATTACCACCTTACTTTTTGAAGATAAAGAATACCTGAAATACGGCATCGAAACATTGGCAAAAGAATGTGGTATTGCTTCCCGACAAAACTTCTCAGATCTTTTCTATGAGATCAATGGTATCCGACCTACGGATTTTATTAAGAATAGAAAGCAGGAGCTGGAGAATAAATAGAGTTTTCAAAAGAATATAAATAAAGATCCATCTTTAATTTTAGATAAATAAGATAAAATGAAAAAACTGATTTATATACTGTTATTTGCTCTGAGTTGTACCCAGGAACTTAATGGAAGAATGGTTACAGATTTTATGTACTAGAAATAGAATGAAACCAATAAATACCCGTTGTGCATTTTGATATACTTTCGTCACTTCGAGTAGGTTTTTGAAAAAAAATCGTATCGAGAAGTTTGTAATTTTGAAGACAGATCTATTCTCGATACATTTTTTTTCACTTCATTACAAAAAAACACTCGAATTTACTTATCTAACATTAAAATTTTTCAAAATGTACAATGCGTTACAATCAATATTAATTTCATTAAATAATATGACAACTAATAAATTCTATCTGTTCATTTTAATTTCACTTTTATTAGGCTCTTGTCAAAAACAGGACAATGATTATGATATTATCAATAATTTTATGATAACAAATAATATAGAGGTTAAGAATTTACAAGCCAATGCCTTTTGTTTTAAAGATCTTTATTTAACGAATGGGGAAGCTAAAATCTTAAATATAGATCTTAAGAATGACAAATGTTATCAGAATAATAAAATTGATTTAAAAAAAATCAATTTTCATCGGGTTGAAAAAAATCAAATGGACAGTAAAATATCTTTCCCTTTGTTCTCCAAAGATGGCAAATTTGCTTACATTGTTATTCAAAATTATGAGGCAAACAGTAAAAATTTTTATAAAAAAGAAGTTATTTATAAAATAGCAAAAGATAAAGGAAAATGGAAAATCATTGATACTTATGAATTCATAACCCAGTCTTAAATAAATATTATGGTTTCTTAAAACAAACCACTGCAAGTTACATTGGTTTTTTTATTTCAAATTAAAATAATCCATAAAATCTCAGTAAACCAAAAATACATTTCTAAAATACTGAAAGCTAAATGATTAATTTTCGTTTTCTTTAAAATAAAAATCTAAACCTATATATTTGTAGTACAATAAAATACACAAATATGAAGAGCACAAAAAATTCTACCAGCGAGACGGGACACGCTAAAAACATTGCCAACTTTCAGGATCTTATTTCATTTTGTAAAGGATACGGCACAAAGTACAATCCCATCAAGCCAGAACTGAAAATCACCGGTCTGGAAACAATGTATCAGAATGCACTACAGAATCTTGCAGATACCCAGAGCAAAAAAACAGCCTTCGACAATGCCACCAATCAGCGGGTGGATGCTTTTAAAGACCTCAATCCTTTGGCAACTAAAATCATCAACGCTTTAGCCGTGTCAGAAACCAATCCGTTAATGCTCAGCAATGCAAAATTTTACAACAAAAAGCTACAGGGTAGGGTAAAAGCAAAAACAGCAGCCGTGCCTTCAGAAGAAAACTCCGAGCCTGTTGCCAAAACCATTTCCACATCACAGCAAAGCTACGATAGTAAGATTAATAACTTCTTCAATCTTATTCAGGTGTTGGAGCAGAGCTTAGCATACGATCCCAATGAAGAAGATCTGAAGATCATTTTATTACGTAATAAACTGTCAGATCTTCAGGGGAAAAACAGGATTCATACCAATACCTACACAGAATATTCCAATGCCAGAATAGCAAGAGATCAGGCATTGTATCATCCGATTTCCGGCCTTTGCCAGAGAGCAAAAGAAGTAAAATTATATGTGAAATCCGTTTTCGGAGCAACAAGTCCGCAATACAGACAGATTTCCGGGATTTTATTCAGTAAGATTAAACCATAATCTAAAACTTTGAAAATAATAAAACAAATTCCTGTACCGAACAATAATCTTCGGACAGGAATTTTTATTTTTCCTGACTTTAAAATAAATTAGATAAACTCAGAAAAATATTTTTGTAACTCTGATGATATGATTGATTACTCAAAGTATAATTGTAGCAACTTTACAGAATATTTTTCCAACTTTTAATACAATACAGGCAACTTCAATTATACTGCTTTATACTTTATTTTAAATGTTTAAAACTTCAAAAATACTTTTATCAACTTTGGTTAATATTTTAATAACTTAGAAGATAATATTTGCAACTGCAAAGTAAATATCATCAACAAAAAGTGTAGAGCATCTGTAAAATTATCAGCATAAACAAACACCGGTAATAAAATCACCATGAAAAAAATTATCTTCATCATCCTCGGGCTTATTGTAGTTTTAATTGTTTTTGTTTTAATCAGAACATTTACCTATTCTTTTAAGAAGATAAATACAGCGACAGCAGAAGGCTGGAAAATGATAAGAAACGATTCTGCCATTCAGAGACTTTCAGGAGGTTTGAAGATCCCGACGGTATCTTCAGGAGAGCTGGGCGAGTTTAATTTCTCCCCGTTTAATACCATTAAAGAGTATCTCAGAACATCTTACCCGTTAATCTATCAGAACGTTGAATATGTTGAAGTCAATCGATACGGATTAGTATATAGGCTGAAAGGTAAAAACACTTCGCTTGATCCCATTTTGTTTCTTTCACATACCGATGTCGTTCCTCCCGGAGATGCACCTGTAAAAGACAAAAGCGAAAATGTTTTCAGACCCAATGATAAACCATTGCCAGCCGTTTCTAAAGTTTCAGATGAGTGGGATTTTGCACCTTTCTCCGGTGCTGTTGCCAATGGAAGGATATATGGAAGAGGTTCTATCGATATGAAAGGAATGCTTTTCTCTTTAATGGAATCTCTTAACAATGTTATCAAAAATAAACACATTCCCGAAAGAGATATTTACCTTGCTTTCGGATTCGATGAAGAAGTTGGCGGATTACAGGGCGCAGTTTATATTGCAGATTACTTCAAACAAAAAAATATCAAGTTCGATGCAGTATATGACGAAGGTGGATTAGTTTTGGAAAAGGGCAGTGTTGCAGGAATTAACTCAGATGTTGCAGTTATTGGCTGTGCCGAAAAAGGTTTTCTCTCCGTTAAAATTAAAGTTAAAGGACTTGGCGGGCACTCCTCAATGCCTCCTGCAGAAAGTGCCATTGGAAAAGCAGCTATCATCATGCACAGATTAGAGACCGACCAGATGAAGCCAATGATGACCCCGCTTATTAAACAGTTCTTCGACAGTATCGGAGGTTCAATGCCGTTTATGAATAGAATGGCAATTGCCAATCAATGGCTGCTGAAGCCTGTACTTTTATCGAAGATGACAAAGAATAATTCTACTAATTCTTTAGTTCGTACCACCACAGCCCTTACAATGATGAAGGGTAGCGATGCACCCAACGTCCTTTCTCCCGAAGTTGAGTTCGTTGTCAACTTTAGACTACTTCCCGGAGACACTGTGAAAGAGGTTAAAGAACATATTGCCAAAGCCACCAAAGGATTTGATGTAGAAGTTCAGGAAATCGATAATGTAAAAGAAGCATCTGCCGTGTCGCCTACAGATACCAAAGCCTTTAAACTAATTCAGGCGGGGATCAAAGAAATTTATCCGTCTGCAATTTCTACACCTTACCTCACAATTGGGGCTACCGATGCTTATAAATATCAGATTGTCAGCAAAAATATATATCGCTTCATGCCCATTAAAATTAATGATGCTGAGAAACAATCCATCCACAGCACCAACGAATATCTCAGCATTGAAAACTATATGAAAATGATCCACTACTTCGAATTTATCATGCTGAATTATGATAAGTAAATGGCTGTAAGTAATAGGCTTTAGGCAGTGTGCATTACTCTAGACCTAAGAAACGGAGGCGTTAAGAAAATTAATGATTAATCCGTTAAAAAATTTCCACTGTTTGGGTGCGGGAGAAACACCAAGCCGAAGCACTAATGTTTTATCACACGAGTTTTGGGAATTTTAGGAGTAATCTTTCATTTTTAGCCGAAGTTTCCGGTCTTGAACTTTTGTTTCTTTTCTTTCAGGACAAAAGAAAATAATTAAATAAAAATAAAACACGTCAAGTTCTGTCGTATTACGCCATTAGCTTTGTTATATCAAAATTACAGAGCTATGGAACTGCCATTATATTTAACCTTTAATGAATTTCAAAACCACTATTACGATAATCTCGAAAAATGGTTTGAAGAATATCACAACGCCAGCGAAACAGATTACCTGAAAGCTCTTGCGGATCTTTACATTCCATATGTTTATTATAACTTTGCGAATGACAGACTGCAGGCAGATGCATCTATTCAGATTAAAGACTGTTTTTTTCCATACTATGACAAAATCGGGATTTCTTTCTGCACAACCTGCAACCACGAGAATCAATCTAAAAAAATTCAAGGAATAAATCACGTTTTTGAATGGAAAACCATCACGATGATGGAGTATGCCCAGCATATTTTAGATAAAATTAATGAGCATCTTGCCAAAAATGATAATAAAGAAAATAAAAATATTCTCGATTTTATCAATAACCAAGAAGTCATTACCAAAAGAGAGGGAGCAGGATATTGCGTGAATTATAATACGCATCAATCTACTATTCCCTTTCTCAAAGCATATCTCCCTGTTTATGGGCAGACTGTGAACATGGCGGTTTACAGGGACTTTATATTCTCCATTGTCCAGACTGCAGAATTTATTGATCAGAAATTAAAAGAAGTTCAAGCCTTTGAAAGCATGATTTATACAAGATTAAAATCAGAAGCAAAGTTCAAAGTACAAATGAGCCATCAGTTTTTGACAATGTGCAATTAATTTTAACACCATGAAACATTCATATAACTAGATTATTTTACAGTTTGAAATGAGTTGATTCTTTTTCAAACGAAGCTCCCAATCAGGAAGATTGGGAGCTTTTTATTATTTTAAAGGTAAAGATTTTATAATTAAATTCCGGTATTGTTCAGTTCCATAATACGTGAGGTGATTTTGATCGTAAATGTAAGGCGTTCCCTCTTTACTTATTTTTGTTATCTTGTGAGCAAGCAGATTAATATAACGGCTTTCAAGTCTTTTTGCCAAATAATTATTGGCAGAACGAACTTTATATGTCACTTGAGACATTTCAGTATTCTCAACGTGAAATCTATTTTCCAAATAATAATGCGTCGGAAAGTCTATTGAATAGTTGTCTGTTTGTCCCAGATAAATAACAGGAATATTGTATGTCTTAAAATAATTTTCGGTGAAGTTGATTTTTTTTATTAAATCATCCTTATAGAAATCATAGTAATTGGAACTGATAATTACAAGGTCGATGTGTTTATAATGCTGCGGAAAATAATCTTTAAAAAAGAAATTGAAAAGATCTTTCGGACCGGGATAACCCATCTCTGCATCAATCATAGGGAAGGTTGCATCGCCTGTAACCTGTATTAGATGATACTTATCTGCGTTAAAAATAGTATGAATTGTTTGCGAAAACATTGCGGCATGGCTGTCTCCCAATAAAATGATATTTTTCTTTTGATTGTTGATGGTAAGATTGTTTAAATCATAATCTTTAAAAAGCTGTACATCTAATAAATGTTTGTTTCCATGACTGAATTGTTTATGCGCACCTTCGGAATCTTTATAAGAAGTTGTGGCAGAAACAAAGCTAGCTGTCTTTTTATTAAACAGATATTCAGGATTTAATTTTGATAATAAAAACGATGATAAAAAAAGAATTAAGGTAATACCTAAAATAAATTTTAATTTATGCTGATAGTTTCTTTTTTCAATCAAATGATACGACATTACAGAAAAAATTAAAGAAAGAGAAATAAATATGATTTTATGAAGAAGATTTTCATTCAATCCAAAGTACAAACTAAAAACGATGAATGGCCAATGCCATAGATACAGGGAGTAAGAAATATCGCCGAGATATTTTATTATTTTATTGTCGAAAAGTTTACTGTTAAGGTTCAATAATAAAATTAATGTAGTAAGTCCGACAGGTATTATTGTTATTAAAGAAGGCCATCGTACAGAGTGTTCATCTATATATATGATTAACAAAATAATTGCAATAAACGAGAGATAGAAACAGACTTTTTTTGCTATAAGATTTTTTTCTTTAAACAAGTCTGCAAATAAAAATGCCAATCCTCCAAACATCATTTCCCACGCTCTGGTATAAAACATATAAAAAGAATAGGTTTGATTGAACAAATTATGATAATACATTGATGAAACCGACAGAAAAATTAGGCTCAAAAAAATCACTTTAAATAGATTCCTGTGATGCATGTAAGCTTTTCTGAAGATCATTAAAATTATCGGATAAACCATATAAAACTGCCATTCTACAGACAAAGACCAAGTATGCAGAAGGAAATTAACCTTTGATGGCGCATTAAAATACCCAGAAATAAAATAATAATAAATATTAGAAAAAAAGAAACTGCTTGAAAAATAAGAATGGGTATAATTTATAAATTGAGTGGGAATAATAAAATAAATTAACACTGCAAAAAATGTTATCATCGCCATAAATGCAGGAAATATTCTGATTACTCTCTTTTTATAAAAATCTAAAATGGAAAAATTATTTTTAGAAAATTCTGTTAGTATAATTCGAGTCATTAAGTAACCCGATATAACAAAGAAAATGTCTACACCAATGAAACCTCCATTGAAAAAGGTGAACTTAAAATGATATAGTAATACAGCAATTACCGATAACGCTCGAAGGAAAGAAATATCGTTTCTAAATTTCATGAATTAATTTTGGCAGTAATGGGTAAATACTCTTTCAAATATATTCAATTCAACAACTTAAATAAAAAAAGTCTCAGGAAAACCTAAGACTTTAAAATCTGCAGAGAGGAAGGGATTCGAACCCTCGATACAGTTACCCGCATACTACCTTTCCAGGGTAGCTCCTTCAACCACTCGGACACCTCTCTTTATTGAGACTGCAAAAATAGAGTATTTTCTTGAATATGCAAATTATTAATGCAGTTTTACGCCGTAATTTCTCCACAAAGATTTCTGGCGAAGTTATCGGCAAAGCTTCCTCTGTAATTTGGGTTGTCAATTAAGTGCATGGCCTTGGTAATAGCACTTTCAGCGGTCATATCTTTTCCACTGATGGCTCCGATTCTTGAGAAAATATTACTATTTTCATATTTCCCAAACGAAATTCCTCCTGAAATACACTGACTTACCACTACGATTTCTGTTCCGTTGTTTCGGATTTGCTGTAAAGTTTCCAATGTTTTTTCGCTGCTAAAAATTGTTCCTGAGCCAAAAACCTGAAGAATCAACACTTTCATTTTAGGGATTTCTTTAAAATGGTTCAGATTCATTCCTGGAAAAATTCTCCAGAAAATAATATCTTCCGAAATATGATCGTCTACATGAAACTCAATTCTCGGATCACAACGATGAAGATTATCTTTAATAATATTTAGATGAACTCCTGATTGCCCAAGAATAGGATAATTCGGACTTGAATACGCATCAAAATACTCCGCAGAATATTTCAGTGTTCTGTTTCCTCTTAATAATTTATATTCAAAATAAATGGCAACTTCCTGAATTACGGCATCATTCTGTTCATATAAACTTGCATAATACAGACTGGTTAAAAGATTTTCTTTTGCATCCGTTCGCAAATCCCCGATCGGAAGTTGTGAACCTGTTAAAATCACAGGTTTTTCTAAGCCTTTTAGCATGAAACTTAATGCTGAAGCGGTATAAGACATGGTGTCTGTTCCATGAAGAATTAAAAAACCGTCGTATTTTTTATAGTTTTCGAAAACCAGATTTGCGATCGTTTTCCATTCTTCTGGTCCCATATCCGAAGAGTCGAGCGGCTTGGCGAAAGGATGTACGAAAACTTCACATTCCATCAGTTTCATTTCGGGCATTTTCTCAAAAATATTTCCGAAATCAAAGGCACGAAGGCTTCCGGTTTCATAATCTTTCTCCATACCAATGGTTCCACCGGTATATATAAGCAGGACTTTTCGTTTCATTACATGACTTTTATTAGATTTTTGAACCTGATTCAGATTCATTTCTCAAAATTACGTTAATTTGTAAAGATTTGAAAATGAATGGAAGATTTAGAACAAACTTTTGAATATTTAAAACAGTTTTTAACAGAGGAAAGATTAGCGAAAATTGAGCATTTTTCATCGGAAAGTTCTGATTTTGTACTTCCTGTCGTCGAGGATATTTATCAGTTTAGAAATGCTGCGGCGATTGTGCGTTCCGTTGAAGCGTGCGGCTTTCATAAAGTGGTGGCTTTGCAGGAAGAATATAGTTTTGAACCCAATCTGCGAGTAACCAAGGGTGCTGACACTTGGGTTGAGGTGGAAAAAATGCCAAGAAATCTAGAATCTTTCCAGAAAATTAAAGATCGAGGGTACAAAATAGTCGTTGTTTCATTAGAAAATAATGCGAAAATGCTTCCTGAATATGAAATCACCGAACCGATTGCTTTGGTTTTCGGGACTGAAATGGAAGGTGTTTCTCAAGAAATTTTGGATTTTGCAGATGAAACATTGGCGATTCCGATGTATGGTTTTACGAGAAGTTTTAATGTTTCAGTAGCGGCATCAATTTGTATGTATGAATTGAAACAAAAGCTGATAAAATCAAACATTGATTATAAATTGGATGAAGAAAAGCTTCTGAGAATGAAAATCCTTTGGACAGTGAATTCGATAAGAAGCGGACAGCAGATTTTTGATAAATATTTGAAAGATAATAATATTGAGTTCAATTAATATTTTACTTTAAAAAATCAATTAACCATGCAGAAATACACCAAATATCTTTTTTTTATTTCACTTTTTCTGTCGTTTGTTTCTTTGTATGTCATGGGAAAAGGCGGAAAAGAGATTTACCCTTTTTTTAGCTGGAAATTGTTTACAAGTCCCAGTGGAAATGAAAAACTTGAAGAACAATACAGATTATACAGGATCAATGGAAACGATACAATCAGACTTTCGTATAATGCCACTGAGTTGTATGATCAAAATAATTTGGGATTAATCACCAGTTTTTACGGCAGAAAAATTGACAATAATGAAGATAGAAAAGATAATATCCGAAAAATGAAAACTTTCATTAAAAGCTATCTTTCCGAGGATAATAATATTTTTCTGTACAAAGAAAGTTTTAATCCGTGGGAGTTAGGGAAACCATCATTTAGAATAAAAAAAATACAGATAACCAAATTGTAATGAAATACAAAGAGCTTACTGTTTTCAATTATAAAGTTGCGTATTATGCAATGCGTATTTTTGGGTTGTATTGGTTGCTGATGCAGTATTTGGATTTCAGAAGGATAAGTCAATGGCCAAAAGAAATTTATGAACCGTTTTTATCAATTCAGCGAATTATTTTTCCACAATATCCGAGTGAGATTTTGTATGTAAGTATCTTGCTGATTTGTGCTTTACTTTTAATCATTACGATATTCAAGCAGAATTATTTTCTGAATTTCCTGATATTCTTATTAATAGCTATTATTAATTTTCCGATTTCGCTTAATTTCAGTGTCGGACATAATAATCACCTGATCATCATCGGATTTTTCATGGCAATTTTTCTGCTTTCTAAGAATTTGAATAAAGAAAATGATTTTAAATGGGTGCAATATTTTTATCTGGGAATATTGTCTACCTACAGTTTAGCAGGAATTTCTAAGTTTGTAGGAGTTGCCAAAAATTTGATTTTAAATACGGGTAAGATTACCTGGATTGATAAAAATGCAGCGAAAATCAATACACTTGCTAATTATTGGATGGCGGATATTAAAGTTCCCGATTGCATTCTGAATCTCTACACTTACGAAAATTTGTGGGTACTTATCACAGGTTTTGGGATTGTAGCTCAGGCTTCGTGCTTCTTAGGAGCATTCAACCGGAAATTTTTAACTTTTATCATGATTTTTCTGTATATTTTCCATTGGTATACAGATTTCTTTATCTTGGCAGATTTCAAAGATGCTAAGAATTTTGTATTGATTACGTTATTTCCTTACCATATTTTTTATCCTTTATATTTGAAATTTTTAAATAAAAAAGCGATTAATCATCATTAACCGCTTTCTAATTATATTGAGATTTTAATTTTATAACTAATTGATTTGATGTAAATAATTCCAGGCTGCAACGAAAATTCCTGCAGTTTCTGTTCTTAATCTTTGGTTTCCTAATGAAACAGCTTTGATTTTGTTCTCTGACAAATAAGAAATTTCTTTTTCCGAAAAATCACCTTCCGGACCAATCAAAAAGGTAATATCTTCCATTTTTGGAATTAATTTCAAGTCAATTCTTTCTAAATTTTCGTGACAATGCGCTACAAAAGTATTTTCAGAATTAATATTTTTCAGGAAATCTGTAATTTTAATTAAATCATTAATAACAGGAAAATGAAATCTCAAGCTTTGTTTTGAAGCAGCAATCGCCTGTTTTCTTAATTTATCAATGTTGATATTTTTACGCTCTGTTTTTTCAGTCTGTAAAAGTGTAATTTCAGAAATTCCCATTTCCACAGCTTTTTCTATAAAAAACTCAATACGGTCAATATTTTTCGTTGGAGCAATCGCAATATGAAGTTTCGGACTGAAATCAGATAAATTATTTTTGATTTCTGAAACTTCAATATTTGCTTTTTTACCTTCAATCAACAACTTTCCGGATGCCAGATTTCCTTTTCCGTCGGTCACATAAATTTCTTCCCCATTTTTCATGCGAAGAACTTTTACAATGTGCTGCTGTTCTTCATCATTAATGATTGCTTTTCCGTTATTTATTTCTCCAAAAAAAAGTTTCATAGTTAAATATTTAGAATCTGCCTGAATTTTATGTATAAGTGATTAAAAGTAAATTTCATTCTCACTCAAAAATGCAACCCCGGTTTTTATCGTAGTATAAATATCGCCCTCACAATCTCTGTATGAACATGCATAAATTTCTTCTGTCCACTTATTATTCATGAAAATTAAATTCAAATATTCGTTTTTTCTCAAATTATTTTTGATGGAAAGATAATCTCCTTCTTTTGGTTCGTAAGTAAAACTAAATACATTTTCTGAATTAATTTTCTCTACAATTTCTTCCTTTATATTTTGAACATATCCAATTTCAGAACTTATCATTAAATAATCTTCATCTTCAGATTTTTCTGTCACTTCATTTTTTCCTGTAATCGTTTCTAACACCCAATAATATTTTGAGTTTTTTTTAGACTGCGTTCCAAGTATTTTTTCTTCTAATAATATTTTCATAAATCGTATTTTGCGGTTGCAGAAGTTCTTAAATCTGTAAATTCCCCTCTTTCAAATTTCAATTGAGCCACCATGGCGATCATTGCTGCGTTGTCGGTCGTGTATTCGAATTTAGGGATATAAATATTCCAGCCTAATTTTTCGTGATTATCATGCATCGCTTTTCTCAGAGCAGAATTGGCGGAAACTCCACCTGCAATGGCAACTTCTTTTATATCTAAATCTTTCGCAGCTTTCTCCAGTTTATTCATTAAAATTTCAACAATGGTCTTCTGAACTGAAGCACAAAGATCGTGCATGTTATTTTTTACGAAGTCGTTCTCTTTTTTAACTTCTTTTTGGATAAAATATAATACAGAAGTCTTAATTCCGCTGAAAGAATAATCGTAATTTTCTAATTTTGGTTTATTAAATTTAAAAGTATCGGGATTTCCTTCCTTTGCCAATCTGTCGATAATTGGGCCTGCCGGATAGTCTAAATCGAAGATCTTTCCAATCTTGTCGAATGCTTCTCCTGCCGCATCATCAATGGTTTTTCCGATAATTTCCATGTCGAAATAATCCTTTACCAAGACGATCATCGTATGTCCGCCGCTTACGGTAAGGCACAGAAATGGAAATTTGGGCGGCATAGGATTTGCATCCTCAATGAAATGCGCTAAAATATGCGCTTGGAGGTGGTTTACTTCAATTAGCGGAACATCCAGACTCATTGCCAGAGACTTGGCAAACGAGGTTCCTACAAGAAGTGATCCCAAAAGTCCCGGACCGCGTGTAAATCCTATAGCAGAAATTGCATTTTGTTGTATATTTGCTTTAGTTAAAGATTTTTCAACAACGGGGATGATATTTTGCTGATGTGCACGTGAAGCCAGCTCAGGGACTACACCGCCATATTCTTTATGAATAGCCTGGTTTGCAGCAATATTCGACAAAATAGAATTTCCCTTGATGATAGCTGCTGATGTGTCGTCGCAAGACGATTCAATACCTAAAATTATAGAGTCGCTCATAATAATGGCAAAGTTAGAGAATAATAACGAGAATGAGAACAAAAAATCGGTAGCTGGAAACTTAGGTAATCAGGTACAGAAAGCTGTTGAAAATGCTGAAGGCGCTGTAAAGGAGACCGTTAAGGAAGCGTCTGAACTGGCTTCAGATGCAATCCACCATCCTATAGAAACTGCTGAAGAGTTTGGTAAACAGGCGGTAAAAGACGTTACGAGTTATTCGTGGTGGGCAAAGCTTCTGTTGATACTTTTTTGGCTTGGCTTATCTTTAATTGCTGCTGTTTTTATCATTATTAATCTCCCGGTGACGAAGCAGTGGGCTGCAGATCAGGCCTTACAGATTGTAAACAAAGATTTCAAGGCACAGATGTCAACCGAAAGTGTTGAAGTAAACTTCTTTGGAAACGTAAAGATAAAAGGATTAAAAATAAAAGATTACAAGGGATATGATTTTATCCAGTCGAAAGAATTTATTGCCAATTCCAACTGGCTTTCTTTGGCATCTAATATTACAAAAAATAATTCCCTAAGCTTTAATTCTTTAACACTGAAAAATGCTGACATAAAAGTTATTACTTATAAAGGCGACAGTATTTCCAATTTCATTCGTTTCACACAGCTATTCGACAATGGTAAAAAAAGGGATCCTAGCAAACCACCTTTTCAGCTTGATTCCCGACTGCAGATTATTGATTCCAAAGTTTCCATTGTCAACCTCAATTCTCCGGGAGAACAGGGAAAATGGTTAACCGCAACGAATTTTAATCTTAAGGCTCCGAATGTAAAAGTTAATGGAAGAAATATTTCTGCTATCATTAACAATATGTCCTTCATCACAAAAAGATGGGGGAAATCTCATTTTGTAGATACTTTTTCTACCGAACTTTCGATGACTCCGGATTTCCTTTTTTTGCAAGATTTAACTTTAAATACAGATCATTCACTTTTGCAGGGGGATATAAAATTTAATTTACATGATGACGGTTCTTGGTCAGATTTTGCTGATAAAGTGAAATGGGAAATGAATATGAAGCAGGGAAGTCAGGTGAGCGGATATGATATCAGTTATTTCGTGACGAATTGGGATAATTTCAAACCATTTAATATAGCAGGGAAAATGACCGGTCCGCTGAATAATTTTACCCTTGAAAATTTTCTGATCAGGAATCCTGACGTGAATATTGCAACCAATAAAGTAAAGGTCAATAATATTCTAAAAGGTAATTTTTTAATCGAAACCAATAATCTTTCGGCAGACTTTACTTACAAAGATCTCAAAGCGATGATGCCTTCATTCATTTCTAAAAAAATGAAGAATTTTGCTGATGACTTCGGAAAATTGAAATACAACGGAACCGCAAAAGTAAATCCTAGACAGGTGTATGTGTCAAGCGGAAATCTGATGACAGGAATCGGGCAGGCAAAAATTACCAACTTTTCTTTAACAGACTACAGTTCTGCAATGCCTAAATATGTCGGAATTGCTGAAGTGAGAGATTTAAATACTTCTGTAATCACAAAAAATAAATCGGTTGGATTAATTTCGGGAAGATTTGATATTAATGGTCAAAGTTTCGATGTTAATACAATGCGTTTGACGACGAAATCTCAGATTTCAAGTATTGAAATTATGAACAAAGAGATCAATAATTTGTATTTAGACGGATTATTGGATCATAAAAAATATAACGGATTAATCACTGTTAATGACGAACAGGCGAAAGCAACAATAAAAGGTTTAATTGATTTCAGTACACCAAGGATTTCGATGAATGTGGATGCTGATGTTAATTATCTTAATATGAATTATTTTACAGACAAACCCGGTCAGCAAATTGTAAGCGGAACGGTGAATGGTAAAATGTCGATGTCTTCTATTAATGATCTTACGGTGGATATTGAAGCCAATAATATCAATTTTGCCACGGCAACTCAAAAATATCATATTCCGAATGCCAAAGTTAAGACGTTTATTGATTCCGGGGGAAGAGTAATTGATGTAGATGCTCCGGGAGCAGCAAACGGAAAAATTTCGGGACGATACAATTTGGCAGATCTTGCCGGAATGGTGGAAAACGGACTGAATAAAATTCTCGTTGGTCCGGCTCCAAGAAAAATATACAGAGGACAAAACTTTGCCATGAATTTTGATGTTCAGCAAGGTTTGGTAAGCTACTTTTTACCTGATTTGAAAATTCCTCAAGGCGCAAAAGTGGATGGGCAGTATGACGGAAATTCTAATAATCTTATTTTAAATGTAGATGCGGCTTCTTTAAAATATATCATGACTAAAAAGGAGGAGATTACAGAAGCAGATAAAGCTCTTGCGGCCTCCAACCCTGAATATAAAATTAATGACAGAGATAAAATCACGCAGGATAGCGCAATGGTCGACAGCCTGATGGTGAGAATTAATACTGCTAATCTTGATGAGCAGATTTTAGCTAAAATAAGCAGAGCAGAATACAATAAAAATATTCTGAAAGATATTACATTAAGTGGTCGAAATGAGAATAATACAATTCTTCATCTTGCTACAAAATTCAAGCACGGAAGTCCTGAAGATGAATTGGAAGATAATCTGAAAGAATATGCCATCAATGTTAATCAGTCAACAAATGCGGGAGGAGATTTCGTATTTAGATTTGAACCTACAGAAGTGAAATTTAATGAAGTAACCTGGGCGATAGATACAAGTCCGGATCTCAATCATTCCATTACATATCGAAAAAAAGAAGGAGATTTTGATATCAGGAATCTAAGGATTTATTCGGATGAAAGTGCGCTTTTTATAAAAGAAGCTCAGTTTAAATCTGCCAAAGACTTTTATCTGGATGCTGATATTAACAACTTTGCTATCGAAAAACTTCTTGAAATGCAGGCTGGTGGGAATTCAATGGATATAAAAGGTCTTGCTAATGGAAGTGTTAAAATTAAAATGGATAAAAGTACGCTTCAGCCATTAGTTGATCTTACGGTAGACAATATCATGATGAATGGTAATGATATGGGTGATATTACCGTTTCTGCTACAAATAGCTTTTCTCTGAATGTATATGATGTTGATATTAAAGTAAATTCTGCAGGAGTAATCGGAAATAACAGTCTGCACGTTACCGGAACGGTGAACAATAATACAGCTTCGCCGACTATTGATCTCACGGCAGAAATGAGAGATTTTGATGTTGCATTTGCACAACAATTTGTGACAAAAGTTTTTGGAAATCTACGAGGAAAAGCAACAGGAGATCTTAAAGTAGCCGGAAAATTCAGTGATCTGGATTACAGTGGTGATATTGCTTTGAAAGGTTTTGGATTAAAACTCTTATTTACAGGAGTAGATTATTCGTTTGATGATACCGTAATTCCTTTAACGAAAGGTTTAGCAATTCTTAATAATATTGAGGTTCATGACGGAAGAACCAATTCCAAAGGAAATATTTCCGGTGCGATACAGTTTGAAACGATTTCATCGATGGGTGTCAACCTTGTAATGAGAGCCGATAATTTACTGGTGTTGAATACTACTCAGAAAGATCTTGATTTATTTTGGGGAAGAGTGTACGGACAGGGCGATTTGTATATCGACGGTGCGGTTTCTGCGCTTAATATTTCGACGCCTAATATGAAAGCTTTGAGTGGAAGTACATTTACTTTTAATTCAGGATCGACCTCCAATGTTGAAGAATTTAAAATGCTGAGGTTCTTGAAAGAAGGAAAAGACGGTTTGGTAACATTGGAAGACAAGAAAAAAACAGGGGCAAATATGAATATTGATTTTGCCTTAGATGTAGATAAAGGTACGACTGTAAATGTATTAATTGGTGATGATGTCGGAAATATTATGGTAAAGGGTGCAGCAGAAAGATTACGTTTCCAAATGAACCGACAAGGAAATATTGCCATGAACGGAACCTATCGAGTAGATAACGGAACGTTTGTTTCTAAAGCAATTTTGAATAAAACATTCCAGATAGAAAAAGGAAGCAGTATTCGTTGGGATGGTGATGCCATGAAGCCTGCGCTTGATATTACCGCAAACTATGTAAGAATGGTCTCTAACGCCGGGGAATATCTGAATATGGGAAGTATTCAGCCGATCAGTATTTTACTACAGGCAAATATTACACAGTCTCTTATTGATCCGAAAGTAGATTTGAATGTAACTGCATTGGACGTCTCCAGTCAGGTTAAAGAAACATTAGCTGCAAAGATGAGCCAGGAAGGTGAGAAAGTTCTTCAGTTTGGTTCTGTATTGTTACTAAGCAGTTTCAACGTATCCAATACCGGTGGAGTAGACGTGGATGTTGCCGGGGTTGCCGAATCTTCGGGATATAATATGCTTTTAAAACAGTTAGGGTCTGTTTTGAATACGATGAGTAACGAGTTCCAGATTGACCTTAATTATGTGAAAGGTGATCAGTATTCCAATACTGGAGACCGAGCGAATGCGGGAGTAAGTTTCGCCCTTTCACCAAGAATTAAAGTAAAAACGGGACTTGGAATTCCTTTAACAAAAACCGAGAATACAGAGACCAATTATCTGTCAGGAGAAGGAACGATCGAATATGATATTTCTAAGAAAAATGACGGAAGTCTTGTTCTGAGAGGATATTCTAAACCTTCCAATATCGGTATGGTAAATGGGGCAGGATCAAATGGAACCGCAAACCAAGCCTATGGAGGTGGTATTGTTTGGAGTAAAAGCTTCAATTCTTTCTTCAAAAAGAGGAAAAAAGATAAAAAACAAGCCATCGACAAAACAGAAATAAAAACAGATTCTACAAAATCAGAAGCGAAATAATTACAATATTTTAATGATTTTTATCATCCATGTTAATTATTGTTAATGTTTCATATAATTTTTTTAGTTAAATAATTTTTTATAAATTTGTAAAAAATATCTTGATTTTTTAAGAAAAATGTAATTTAACTAATATGAACTATCAACTGGACGAAATAGACAAGAAAATTCTTGATTTCTTGGTAGAGAACACAAGAATGCCTTTTACAGAGATTGCTAAGCAGATGGATGTTTCTGCTGGAACAATTCACGTAAGAGTGAAAAAGATGGAGGATGCAGGTATTATTTTGGGATCATCTCTTAATATCGATTACAGAAAGCTGGATTACCACTTCACTGCTTTCATAGGAATCCTTTTAACAAAATCAAACAGAACTCAGGAAGTTTTGAAAGAGTTATCTACTCTTCCTAACGTAATCGAAGCAAGTGTTATTTCAGGGAAATACAATATCTTCTGTAAAGTGAGAGCTAAAAATACCGACGACGCAAAAAGAATTATCTATCAGATAGATGATATCCAAGACGTAATGAGAACGGAAAGTATGATCTCTATGGAGGAGTTTTTAAGCGATAAAAACAGATTGATCAACGCAATCTCTATATAATCAAATTTTAAACGAATTATATAAAAGAACTTATGAAATCTCTCATAAGTTCTTTATTTTTGTACCTATGGAAGAATACAGTTACTTTGATGAAGATCCGAAAAAAGGATGGGGATTTATTCTGGCATTTGCAGCCCTAATGTTATTTACAGTTATGGGATTCGGAGTAGATCTTGACGAATATTTACAGCATGAAACATTGAATATTCCGGCTTGGTATTCTGTTGTTATTTTTATAATTGATGCATTGATGTTAGTAAGTCTGATTCTGATGTTCTTCTACCGAAAAATAGGGATATTTATGTTTCCTGCTTTATTGGTTTTACACTTTTTTATGCATAATTTTTACCTGTCAACTTTTTTATATACAGACGTAACAAACCTTTTCCTTTTTACGGGTTTTGGAATGTTGGCAATTATTCCGAAGTGGAAGTTTTTTAAATAGTTTTGGTAAGTGTTAGTATTGTGGATTTTATTAATTTTTTCAATTTATTCATGTTTATTTTTGTGCGAAAATTAAATTTTATTACAAAATAAACATATCTGCATATCGGGATATAAAAATATTTATTATATTTGATCAGTTAAAAAATAATAATAACTATGAAAAATTTAAAAAAACTTTCAAGAGAACAATTGAAAACTGTAAACGGTGGAGATGAATATAATTCAGAAGACGGAAAAATTTATGGCGGCGGCGGCGGTTGCCATTGTCATGGATGTGGACCATCACCAAGCTATCCAACTGGATTCCCACCGAAAGATTTTGATGCAAATAGTCCCTCAGACTGTTGGAGACAATGTGATAACTATAGATCTTCATGCGGACTGTAAAATCGTAATTAACTGAAATTGAATACATTAAAAAGATTTAGTAAAAGAGTACTTATTATTCTTTTACTTTTTTTATTTTTTAAAGCTTTTAGTCAAAACATATTTATAGGAAATAAAAGTAATTTTCCTATAAAAATTACATACAAAAATCATATTGTAAAATTAAATGAAGGAGAGAAAAAAATAATTATAGATAAAGAAATTAGCTATCTAAATATTGAATATGATAGTGGACAAAAACTTATAAATAAGTATGTCCCAATTTTACTGAATTCTAATGAATCTTTGGATATGAATATTATAAACAGTAATGACCAGACCATTGAATTTAAAGGTGATAAAGCGGAATTACATAATTTGGTTGTCAATCAACAACATTATATTCTTTATAAAAATGTAGGTAATTATCAAGACATTTTGAATAAAAATACAAATGATAAACAAATGATAAATTTTTCTGAATTTGTTTTGGCGGATTATCTTATTAAAATTAAAAACTTAAATGCGTCCCCGCTTGGTACGGAAGATAAGACCTACAAGCGTATAGAAGAATATGTAATTAATGATTGGGTTACTTCCTTATATCTTGTTATTACAGGTAAAAGAACTTTAGATCTTCAAAGAAAAGAATTAATTTTATACTATTATAAGAAATATATTGAAAAACATATTCAAAATTATAATTGTGAATATAAGGTACAATATGATATTATTAGTTATTTAATACCATATATTAATCAACTTGGTATATCTCTTCCCAAGTACGAAGTAAAAGTAAGTTCAGAAGAAGATAGTATCAATCAATATCTCCCACACAACTGTCAGAGATTTTATTTCTTAAAAAAATACAATTATTTTAATCACATTAATAGTCAGGAACAGGAATTTTATAAAAATATACTAAAAGAAAAATTTAACAATTAATGGCTAATCTAAAATTTAATAATTTACTCTTTTTTATATTTCTATTTGGAGGAGTCTTCTTTGGATTTTCTCAAAACTATCAGGTTCTCTACAAGGTAAATTTTCGTCCTAAAAAAGAAAAATCAAATTATAAAACAGAGTATATGCGTTTGGAAATATTATCTGAATCTAAAAGCATTTTCTATAATTTTATTAATAAAAAAGATTCAGTAAATAACTTAAAAGGAGAGCAGACACCATATTTAAGATTTACTATTATTCAAGAGGATAAAAAATATAATTATTATGGAAATTTTAATGATTTATATTTTGTTTTCAATGAGCCTTTGAAAATTGATTGGAAAATAAGTAATAAAACTGCTGATTTTCGTGGTTACAAAGTTCAGGAAACTAAAATTGAACTTGATGGAAGAAAATGGATCGCTTTATTTGCTCCTGAAGTTCCTATTACTTCCGGACCTTATAAATTTTCGGGTCTGCCCGGTTTAATTTTAAAGGTTTATTCTGAGGATGGAGATTATAGTTTTGAAATGATAGAATTTACTAAATATACATCAGAAAGTTATATTAATTCTTTTCAGACAAGTAAATTTACTCATATAAAAAAGAAAAAAGTCGAGACTTTTATTCTGAACTTTTTGAAAGATCCGGGATCACAAAATTTTAAGTTAGTAAATAGTTATGGTGATGAATTTGACTATAATTTTAATGGTCAAAAAGACAAATCTTACAAAGATATGAACGAATATGTAAAAGGAGTTTTTGAAAAATATAATAATCCTATTGATAATAAGATTTATCTATTGATTTTTTGAAATAAATAAACAAAAAAGCATCCCAATTTTTGGGGATGCTTTTCACTTATAAGTAAGAAAAATTATTTATCTAAAATTCTTTTCACTGCTTCTATCACCGCAGTAGAATCGATTTTATATTTCTTCATTAATTCAGCTGGTGTAGCAGATTCTCCGAAAGTATCGTTTACTGCAACAAATTCCTGTCTGGTAGGTCTTTTTCTTGCTAACATCCCTGCGATCGATTCTCCTAATCCGCCAAGATAATTGTGTTCTTCAGCCGTAACGATTTTTCCTGTTTTTTCAACTGATTTTAAGATGATTTCTTCGTCTAAAGGTTTGATCGTGTGAATATTGATTACTTCACAAGAAATACCTTCTTTTTCAAGCTCATCTGCAGCCAAAAGAGATTCCCAAACAAGGTGACCGGTTGCAACAATCGTTACATCAGTTCCTTCTTGAAGCATAATTCCTTTCCCAATTTCGAAAGGCATATCTTCCGGAATGAAAACAGGAACTACAGGTCTTCCGAATCTTAAATAAACCGGACCTTCAAAATCAGCGATGGCTAACGTTGCTGCTTTTGTTTGATTATAGTCACAAGGATTGATTACCGTCATGCCCGGAAGCATTTTCATCATTCCGATATCTTCTAACACTTGATGCGTTGCACCGTCTTCTCCCAACGTAAGACCTGCGTGAGAAGCACAGATTTTTACATTTTTATTAGAATAAGCAACCGACTGACGAATCTGGTCGTATACTCTTGAAGTAGAAAAGTTAGCAAAAGTTCCTGTGAAAGGAATTTTTCCTGTGATGCTAAGACCTGCCGCAAGACCGATCATATTCGCTTCTGCAATACCCACCTGAAAAAATCTTTCAGGAGCTTTTTCAATGAATTTCTCCATTTTCAAAGAACCGATAAGGTCTGCACAAAGTGCTACAACATTAGGGTTTTTGTCAGCCAATTCAGCTAATCCTGCTCCGAATCCTGAACGTGTATCTTTTTTTTCTGTATATGTAAATTTCATTTTTTTAATTATTGATTAAAGATTACTTATTATTAATTACTCATTACTCATTACTCATTACTCATTACTTATAATTAATAATCCGCCGGAGCTTCTAAATATAATTGTTTGAAAGCCGTATCTAATTGCTCATCGTTAGGAGCTTTTCCGTGCCAAGCGTGAGATCCCATCATAAAATCTACACCGTTCCCCATCTGCGTGTGAAGGATAATTGCAACAGGTTTCTCTTTTCCTGTTTCAGTTTTTGCTTTTTCAAGAATAGCAATTACAGCTTCAAGATCATTACCGTTTTTCTCTTCCAACACAGTCCAACCGAAAGCTTCTAATTTTGCATGAAGATTTCCTAATGGTAGTACATTGTCTGTACTTCCGTCAATTTGCTGTCCATTATAATCGATCGTAGAAATAATGTTGTCAACTTTTTTACCGGCAGCATACATAAATGCTTCCCAGTTTTGACCTTCCTGCAATTCTCCATCACCTTGTAAAGTATATACCAAAGAGCTGTCTCCATCTATTTTTTTACCCTGAGCTACCCCCAAAGCAACAGAAAGACCCTGTCCCAGAGAACCTGAAGCCACTCTGATACCAGGTAAACCTTCATGAGTAGTAGGGTGACCCTGCAATCTTGAATTCAGTTTTCTGAAAGTTTTCAATTCTTCAACCGGAAAAAATCCGAATCTTGCCAAAGTAGAATAAAAAACCGGAGAAATGTGTCCGTTCGAAAGGTAGAAATGATCCTGATTTTTACCTTCCATAGTGAAAGGAAGACTGTAGTTCATTACTTTTCCGTAAAGGGCAGTGAAGAATTCTGTACAACCCAAACTTCCACCCGGGTGACCGGAATTTACATCGTGCACCATTCTCAAAATATCTCTTCTTATCTGTGTAGTGAGAGATTTCAACTCTTCGATACTTTTGCTCATTGATATATGATTTAATTATAAGCGAATTTACGATTTTTTAATGGCTTATGGAATGCAAAAATCCGGATTTATCGTCCGGATTTTGTATTTATTTACAAAAATTAATAAAGCATTTTTTAAACCAACTTCAAATAATTCTTATTCTTCACCAACCACAATCCGATAAAAGTCAACAGTCCATTCAGAACAATTAATTCTACGCCGATTCGATAGTCAGTATAATTAGTAACCAAAGAATTAATAATATAAGTAATTATCGGAGCTAAGATAGTAACAGTAAGAATAGAATATTTTTTTGAAATCTGAAATTTGGTGAAAATTCCGAAGGCGAAAAGTCCTAAAAGCGGTCCATATGTATAGCCTGCAATTTCCATGATCAGATACACGATTGATTTGTCATTCAACGCTTTGAAAACCATAATTAAAATGAAGAAAACGATGGTAAAGGTCAAATGAACTTTCATACGGAGACGTTTTTTCTCTTTTTCAGTTTTATTCTTATCTTCATTTAGGTTTAATAAATCAACGCAGTACGAACTTGTAACTGCTGTTAAAGCACCATCTGCAGAAGGAAATAACGCTGAAATTAATCCAATGATAAAAATAACAGAAATAATCATCGGGAAATGCCCCTGAAGTGACAACGCTGGAAACAAATCGTCTCCCATGATATTTTTGATTTCACCTGCAGGATCTTTAAACCCGAAAATATTAGTAATGGTATCGCCATTAATTTGTCCATATTCTGCACCATTTTGCATCGCAAAAAGATAAAGAAGTCCTCCTAAAAACAAAAATGCAAGATTCACAAATAGCAATGTTCCTGCAAAAGTAAGCATGTTTTTTTTGGAATTTTTAAGATTATCAACAGAGATATTTTTCTGCATCATTTCCTGATCAAGACCTGTCATGGCAATCGTAATGAAAATTCCGCCTATAATTGTTTTAAGGAAAAATGTCTTGGAATTGGGATCAAAATTAATAAAATGGGTATAATTTTTCTGTTCGAGAATCTTATACGCTTCTCCAAAAGATAAATTTAAATTGGATAAAATATAAACGATACAGGCAATTAAGCTGATAATCATGAATGAAGTCTGCAGGGTATCGGTAATTACAATGGTTTTTACACCGCCTTCAAAAGTGTATAAAAGCACCATTAATAAAAGTACTAAAGCGGTTGCCCAAAACGGAACTCCTAATCCTTCAAGCAGGAAAATCTGCAAAACATTCACGACCAAATATAATCTCGCTGTTGCACCGATTGCTCTTGAAACAATGAAAAATACAGAACCTATTTTATGAGCTTCAACATTAAATCTTTTCCCTAAATATGTATAAATAGATGTAAGATTCATTTTATAATAGAGTGGAAGTAAAATTGCCGCCACGATGAAATATCCGATGAAAAATCCTATGACCATCATGTAATATTCAAAACCTCCGAAAATGTATTCGCTTCCGGTCATTTTGCCGACCGTTCCGGGCACAGAGATAAAAGTAACGCCACTTAAGCTGGTTCCGATCATCCCGAAGGCCACCAACCACCATTTACTTTTTTTGTTACCGATAAAAAATGACTGGTTATCAGAGTTTCGGCTCGTGAAATAAGAAATCACCAGAAGACCGATGAAATAGATAAAAACAAATAGCAAAAGGATAGTTCCGGAGTTCATGCTGAGATTTTAAATTTTAGCAAATATAGTTTTTTTATGTTCCGCTTAAAAAAGAAAAACCTTCAGGATTCTTCCCAAAGGTCTGTATATTTTCTTAAAAAATCAATTACTGTGCCTGAGTCTGATTGACTAAAACATCCTGTAATTCTTCATGTTTCTGAAAAGTAGCTTTTGCAAAAGGACAAAGCGGAATAATTGTTTTCCCTTTTTCTCTTGCAAATTCTACCGCAGCCAAAAGCATTTCTTTGCCAACTCCTTGCCCGTTGTATGCTTCATCTACTTCAGTATGGTCAATAATAAATCTCTCTTCTCCAGCCCAGGTATAGGTCATTAAACCTGCTCGGTTTCCTTCTATGAATGCTTCAAAATTTCCGTGTTTTTCTTCGTTGTTTTGTTTTATTTCAATCATATTATGAAAATTTGGTTAATATTTCGATATCGTTTGTCAGTATTTTATGAATAGGACACGCATCTGCAATGGTACGAAGTCTTTTCAGTTGTTCATCATCAAGATTTGTGCCTTCAAAGCTTACCTGTCTTTTAAAAATAGCTCTTTTTGTTAAAGGAAAGTTTTCCAGCTCGACTTCAACATTTATTTTTTCAACAGCCCATTCTTTTCTGTCAATGTACATTCTCAACGTTGCTGCTGTACAGCTCGCTAGAGAAGTTGCCAGAATTTCGAAAGGGTTAAAGCCTTTATTCTGTCCGCCTTTATCCACAGGTTCATCGGTGATCATGGTATTTTCACCGGCTACCACTTCTGTGTAATATTTTTCTGTTCCTAAGCTTGCTTTTACAATTATCGCCATTTATTTTTTACTATTGAGTTCTAATATAATTATAAAAACTGACTAAATTTTTAGTTTTTAATCTGATTTTTGAAATTTTCAATTTTGTCCTGTAAATCTTTCAGCATTTCGGGATTGATAACTCCGGTTTCAAGATCAAAATTTTCATAAAACTTCGGAAGCGAGAAAGTATCTTTAATATCAGCACCAAAATTCGGAAAGAATGTTTTTGCCGTATTCATCACATTGCCACCACCGTAACCTCCAGGAGAAGTCGACATCAGGAACATCGGTTTATTTTGAAAAACTTTTACGTTGATTCTCGAAGCCCAATCGAATACATTTTTGAAAGCGGCACTGTATGATCTGTTGTGTTCTGCAAGAGAACAGATAATAACGTCACATTCTTCAATGACTTTTAAAAAGTTGTGCGTTTCATCGGGAAAACCTTTCTTTTCACGGTCAACGGAAAAAACAGGCATATCAAAATCGTTTAAATCAATTAAATTAATATCTTCATTCTGAAAATCTTTCAAAACAAATTTCACCAGTTCTTTATTGATAGAAGTGGAAGACGTACTTCCTGCAAATGCTAATATTTTCATAGATTATTTTAAATCTTACGGTTTTCTGTTTAAAATTGCTTTCGGAAGCGGAACATATTCTTCTTCATCACCTGGAACTAAAGGAAAAGCATCATGATTTTGGTCGTTCCAATTTACTTTTGCATGCTCAATAAGTTCTTTGTCTGAATTTACGAAATTCCAGAATATAAAACGTTCTTCGTCAAAAGGTTCACCTCCGAAAAGATAAACCGTTCCGTTTTCACTCATATCAAATTCGCACAATTTGGTGTCTTTTGCTATCATTAATTGTTTTGAGCCGTAAGAGTTTCCATCGGTTGTCACTGTTCCGTCTAAAACGTACATCGCAGCTTCACCGTACAAATCTTTTCCGATACTTATTTTCTTTGCCTCTTTGGTTTTAATTTCAATAAAAAATAATTTGCTGTGAACCGGAACCGGCGATTTTTTTCCAAATGCTTCTCCGGCTATTAATTTATATTGAATTCCATCTTCTTCCCAAACCGGAAGTTCGTTGGCTTCGATATGATGAAAAGTCGGTTCAGACTGTTCCAAATGTTTCGGAAGCCCTACCCAAATCTGGAAACCATGAAGTCTTTTATCTGTATGTCTTAAATACTCCGGAGTTCTTTCTGAGTGAACAACGCCTTTTCCGGCAGTCATCCAGTTTACCGCTCCCGGTTGAATTTCTAAAGCACTTCCGATACTATCTCTATGGAAAATTGAGCCTTCCAAAAGATAAGTTAACGTTGAAAGTCCGATGTGCGGATGTGGCGGAACATCAAGATTCTGATAATCTTTCAAATCTGAAGGGCCCATGTGATCGATAAAAACGAAAGGTCCGACAGCTCTTTTTTCACGGAAAGGCAATAATCTGCCCACCAAAAAGTTACCGATATCTGCTGATTTTTCTTCTATGATAAGTCCGATATTTGACATGATGTATAAAGTTTTTGTTAATTATTGTAAAGCTAATGTAATGAATTTTTATAATGACTGTGGTATTTCCGACGTTTTTGAACGAAAAGTTAATCTTCAAGATAGCCAAATCTTCCCAAATTATAATCCTCAAAAGCCTGAATGATTTCCTCTTTGGAATTCATCACAAAAGGATCGTGAGAATAAATAGGTTCGTTTAAAGGCATTCCGCTGATTACTAAAATAACGGAATCTTCGGGGGCGTCAATTGTAAAACCTTCACCTTCATTTTCAAAGAGAATAAAATGATCGGTTGGCACTTTTTCTTTGCCGTTTACAATAATGTTTCCTTCAATAACTAAAGCTGCCGTGTTAAAATTTTCCGGGAAACTGAAATCTGCTTTTCCTCCTTTTTTCAATTTTGCATTCATCATATTTACTGGACTAAAAGTGAAAGCAGAACCTTTTTTGTCTTTGTATGTTCCTGCGATAACTTCGACAAAACCGTTTTCGCCCAAATTAACTTTCGTTATGTCTGAATTTTTAATCGTCTGATATTTCGGGCAGCTCATTTTATAAACAGAAGGAAGATTTACCCAAAGTTGAACCATTTGGAAAATTCCGCCTTCTTTTGCCCATTCTTTTTCATGATATTCTTTGTGAAGAACGCCTTTTGCAGCAGTCATCCACTGCACATCGCCTTCACCGATGATTCCACCGCCGCCTGTACTGTCGTGATGCTGAATTTTGCCTTTATAAGCTATTGTGACGGTTTCAAAACCTCTGTGCGGATGTGCTCCAACGCCATGTGGATGATCTGTCCCGTCAAAATGAAATTTTGCATTATAATCGAGCATCAGAAACGGATCCATTCTTTTCATATCGATTCCCTCAACATTCGGAATGAAATTATGAATCCTAAAACCGTCACCTACAAGATGAGCAGGTTTAGGAGCTATCACGATCTCTACTTTTTTGGTTGCCATAATATTGTTGGTATTATGAAACAAAGGTACTTTAGTTGAAAATCAGGTGCATTGATCTGTGGTAAGAGTTACTAGGATTTATGTTTCGAGTTTGAGCGTATGAAAATTCCCCTCCTTTGGAGGGGTGGCGAAAATTTCAGAGAAATTTTTGACGGGGTGGTGTATAAAGTAATTGCAATTCACTTTGTACGGTTACATTTTATTAGCCCCGATAGCAACGACATCCTTTTTTTTGCCTAGGTAAAAGCAAGGAAAAAAAAGATATAGTGGATAGCGGGAAATAGCTTCTTAAAAAAGAAAGTTTGCATTATTCTTCTTTAGATTGCATATTTTTTCCGTCTGAGATATGAAGCCTGCGGAAAACAAAGCCCGAGATAATCGTTAAAATACCCACAGTCAGAAATGTAAGTCTAAATGCATTATGAATTTCTCCTGCGATGAGATCGGTATTTTCAAATATCTTTAATACAATCAATCCAAACGCAATCCCAAAACCAATTGCAAGCTGTTGATTTACTGAAATTAGCGAATTTCCGCTGCTTGTCTGGAAATTTCTAAGGTCTGCAATCGAAATGGTATTCATCGAAGTAAACTGAATAGAATTGAAAAATCCCAAAATTGCAATTATGGGGATAAACCAATATAAAGAGGTATGAATGTCGGGAATTGATAACAGACAAATCAGCACTCCAATGACAAAAGTATTGACCATTAAGGTCTGTCTGTAGCCAAATTTATCTAAAATTTTAATTACATATGATTTTCCGAACATTGCTGTAATTGCCATCGGGGCAATAATCCAGCCGGAAGTAACGGCAGATTGTTTGTAAGCAATTTGGATCATTAATGGTAATAATAAAGGAACAGAGCTGATTCCCAATCTTGTTGCTAAATTTCCGACGATTCCTACACGGAAAGTTCTTACCTGAAATAAATTCAGAGGAAAAATTGGGCTGCTGTCTTTTTTTGCATGTCTGTAATAATAATACATAAAGAGAAATCCTAAAATGAAAACCACCAATACCGGAGTTGTATTTTGAAGATCTCCAAAAAGTTCTAATGAAACAGAAAGTAGGAGAGAAGCTGCCGCAAAGATCAGGAAACCTTTTAAATCGAAATCGACTTCACTTGCTTTGTAATTAGGCATAAACTTTATAGCCAAAACAATTCCTAATATTCCAATCGGAATATTGATAAGAAAAATCCAGTGCCATGAAAGATAATCTACCATATAACCACCCACTAGAGGTCCTAAAACCGGTCCGATTAATGCGGGAATAATGGCAAAGTTCATGGCTTTTAACAATTCGTTTTTATCAAAAGTTTTAATTAGAGCTAATTTCCCGACAGGCGTCATCAAACTTCCGCCAACTCCCTGAATTACTCTGGAAATTACAAGTTGGGTAAGATTTTGAGACGAGGCACAGAAGAATGATCCTAAACTGAAAAGAATTAGGGAGAAAATAAAAACTTTCTTCGTTCCGAACCTGTCTGCCAAAAATCCGCTTGCAGGCATAAAAACAGCCAACGTTAAAACATAACTGATGATCGCATTCTGCATATTAAGCGGAGATTCCTTTAAATCTCGTGCAATGGAAGGCAAAGAAGTATTCAGAATAGTAGAATCTAGCATCTGCATGAAAATCGCCGTAGCAAGAATCAGAGGAAGAATCTTTTTTATCGAATTGGTTTGCGGAGGTAATTCTGGCATATGGCTGTACTGGACGTTATTTTTTAATCCAGATTTATTTTAGTTTGAAAAAATTGGGATTTTATTTTAAAGCAATATTTGTTCCTTTACATAGTTTAAATGTAAAACTTTACCGAGATTCCTCCGGAATGATAAACGCAATGCTAATTATGGTCCAACAAAAAAGTCCTGCGAAATTTCACAGGACTTTTTGATTTATTTTCTAGGTTTTTCTACTCCTTTCCATTCATCACCGGCTTTTCTGTACTGGCTTAATTCGAAAGTTTTGAAATCTTTTGTTTTATATTCGATGTTATCTGTATTTTGTTCAAACGGCATAATGTAATAATAATCTGCATCAGTTTTATCCGTTTTTGTTCCCTTCTTCACTGTAGGAACGTACTTGGAAAATTTATAGCTCGGAAGATATTGTTTTACTCTCGCATAGAAAGCTTTGTTTTCTTTCTCTTCAGGAATGATATCTACAATATTAAAATCATCCTTAGATTTATTGATCCACAAATAATATGTTTTCTCTTCTCCTAAATTTCTGTTGTTTGAGTTGAAAGCAAATAATTCTTTTGGTACCAATTCCTTGATTTTTTCAGGATCTACTTTTGTGTAGTATTCACCTTTTGAAGGATCAACATATGTTTCAATATTATACATTAACACAGAATTGTTATCTAAATTTTTATTTTTGAAATATTGATTTAAAGATAATTCTGCTGTCGCTCTAAGCTCTTTTCCTCTTTGATCTAATTTTTTAGTAGGGTTCTGAGGATTTACTTTTTTTACAAACTCGTATAAAACTTTAGGTTTTACGTCTTTCAGGTGAGGATAAGTTTTCAGTTGCTCTGCTTTTACCAGCCAGTAATATTGTTGATAAAAGTCGTCTTTATCCTGATCCTTCACACTTTTATACACCATTGCAAGTTTCTTGGAGCTAAGATATTTACCGTATTTTCCCTGTCCAAAAGCAAAAGTCATGGATAATAAAGCAAATAAGAGCGTAATGTTTCTTCTCATTTTTATAAAATTGATATTTTCGTTTTCCAAATATAATTATTTATTAGATATTATTTTTGATTAACAGTTAAATTCTGACAATATTATTATCGTTAATTCAAAAAAAAATCCTGTATTGCTACAGGATTGACAAATTTATGTTTTAGGTTATAGACTTTAGCGCTTAGAATTTAGTTTTTTAGAGTTAATAATTTCAACTTACTATCTTTTAAAAAGTGAGTTATTATATTAATCTCACAACTCTATTCTTCATAAGACGTTTCGTGTACTTTCACTGCTCTTCCGCTTGGGTCGTTCATTTTCTTAAAAGCTTCGTCCCATTCCAAAGCAATAGGAGTGGAGCATGCAACGGAAGGTACAGAAGGAACTGTTGCTGCCGCCGTTTCACTTGGGAAATGTTCCTCGAAGATTGTTCTGTAACGGTATTCTTCTTTGTTTTGAGGAGTATTCAACGGAAATCTGAATTTTGCGTTAGCAAACATTTCGTCAGTCACTTCTTTTTCAGCAACGGCTTTTAAAGTATCGATCCACGAATATCCAACGCCGTCGGAAAACTGTTCTTTCTGTCTCCATACGATAGATTCAGGAAGAATGTCTTCAAAAGCTTTTCTCAATACCCATTTTTCAATTTTTCCTTCAGCAACGTTGATCATTTTATCTTTAGAATTAACAGTCATGGCAATATCCATAAATTCTTTGTCAAGGAAAGGCACGCGTCCTTCAATTCCCCAACTCATCAATGCTTTGTTAGCTCTCAGGCAATCATATAAATGAAGTTTGCTTAATTTTCTCACCGTTTCATCATGGAATTCTTTCGCATTCGGAGCTTTATGGAAATATAAATAACCACCAAATAATTCATCTGCTCCTTCTCCGGAAAGCACCATTTTTATCCCCATCGATTTAATGACTCTTGCCAAAAGATACATCGGTGTAGATGCTCTAATTGTCGTCACATCATACGTTTCCAAATGATAAATTACATCCCGGATGGCATCCAGACCTTCCTGAACCGTAAAATTAACTTCATGATGAACGGATCCGATATGTTCAGCTGCTTTTTTCGCTGCTGCCAAATCCGGTGAACCAACCAAACCCACCGCAAAGCTGTGCAATCTCGGATACCATGCTTCTTGCGTGTCACCACTTTCGACGCGTTGTCTTGCAAATTTTGCCGTGATGGCAGAAATCACTGAAGAATCCAGACCGCCGGAGAGAAGCACTCCATAAGGAACATCACTCATCAGTTGTCTGTGAACAGCATCTTCTAGTCCTTTTCTTATTTTTGAAATATCGGTTTCGTTATCTTTTACATTATCAAAATTTTCCCAATCTCTTTTGTACCATTGCTGAAGTTCGCTTCCGTCTTCACTATATACTAAATGTCCGGGTAAAAATGTTTCGATTGTTTTGCAAACGCCTTCCAGTGCCTTCAGTTCTGAAGCTACATAATAGTTTCCGTTTTTGTCCCAACCGTGATACAGTGGGCAAATTCCCATATGATCACGGGCAATTAAATAAGTATTATTTTCGGTATCATATAAAGAGAAAGCGAAAATACCGTTTAGTTTTTCAATGAAATTTTTACTGTATTTTCTGTACAATGCTAAAATAACTTCACAGTCAGATTCGGTTTGAAAATCATAATCAGGAAATTCTTCCTTTAATTCTCTGTGATTATAAATTTCTCCGTTTACCGCTAAAACTACTTTTCCATCTTTTGTAAATAAAGGCTGCTTTCCCGAAGTTGGATCTACAATAGCCAATCTTTCGTGAGAGAAAATCACGTTGTCATCCTGAAATACTCCGCTCCAATCCGGACCTCGGTGACGAATTTTTTTTGACATTTCTAGTACCTGAGGTCTTAATATTTCAGTTTTTTGTTTGGCATCAAACAAACATACAATTCCACACATTTTATATCGTTTTATTGAAGCAAAAGTATAATAGTAGTTTAAAAATAACAACAAAAAATTTAATTAAGTTAATATTTTTAATTAAATTTTATATTTTAAAGAAAATTTTAAACTATTTGAGGCTAAAAATGTTATTTTAATTGATTTTTTTAACCTTATAAAGAATAACCATACTTACATACGAAATAAAAATTATATATTTATTAATGTATGATAAGTAATTTTATAAAAATAAACCTTTACTTTGTAGCTCGAAATAATTTTTTTTCATCATTTGTGTTTTTACCTTCTCGCAATTCATTTTGCGAGAAGGTTTTGTTTTTATTCAACCCCTAATAGTGTTCCCGAAACATTCCATGCACTGAAATAGGTTGCTTCTGAAGGACCTTGGGGAATTTTTATTTGAATGCTGTGTTTTCCTGCTTTTAAATCGCCAAGCTGAATAAAATTTGGATTGGTAATTGTCCCGGGGCACCAGTTTGATCTGCTTAAATCTGATGATGAAAGTCCATCCCCGAAATTTCCGGAAGCGGGATTGTATAAACGGTAAGAACCGCAATCTGTTCTCCATGGTACAAAAGAAAAGGTCATTTTTTCATCTAAAAAGATAGAATTTGCTTTTGGGATGAATTCGTCGCCGTTTTCCCAGCCACCGTGACCGGTTGTAATATATCTCAACTGCGCATTTTTAAGATCTTTTTTTAATGTAAATTCTACAAATAATCCTTTATCATTACTAAACATTGTAGAATAATCCTGTCCCGCCATTTCCATAATATTCAATGTATTGAAAAGTGGAATTGCCGTGTTATTTTTGTTTACAGTCTGGTCGCTTTTGTGAATTGTAATTTCCATACTTAGCTTATGACCGCCCTTATCATAATTTCCAATAAATGCACCGACCCAGATTTCTTTTTCTGATAATAACGGTTTCAGTTCGGTAATATCCTGACGGTACGGACTTATGGTTTGCCAGGTTTTATCTTTTAATTGAAGATTATTAAATTTATTAACTCCAAAAGCGGTAAAGAATCTCATCATTTCAACGGCAGGATTGTAATTTTCCGTTGTCATAGTTCCGTAATATTGCTTCCCATTTCCGTTTTCATAGACAGGCAGTGTTTTTATACCTTTTTCCAGTCCGTCGAAAAAAGACTGTGATTTATCTTGCGGAATCATAAAAACCGTTCCTGTTCTGTCATAAGCATCACCGTTGGATTGTTGTTTCACTTCAGTGAAAATTAATTCGCCATCCGATATTTTTGGAAACTTAATTTTTTTAAGGATAATGGTTCCGTTGGCAAATCTTTTTATGTTTTCATTAGATTTAGATTCTTCTGAAAAATTAATGGTTTCGTTATCAAAAACTTTCAAAGTGGTGAATTTGCTTTTCCAGACGAGATCCCTGTAAGTTAGCTGATCTGTAGAGTTGATGGAGCCTTTTAAAAGTGTCTCAATATCAGTTTTTTTAACTTTTTTAATAGAGCTCGCCGTAACTAATGAATTTTTATTTCTTTCAATTTCTAAAACAAAGCCTAAATTTTGTCCGATGCTTGAAGGTCCACCCTGAATTTTCAGATCATTGGTATACCAAACTTCAATTGTATTTGAATTGATTTTAGTAATCGCTTTTTTGCAATTATACCCTAATATTTTTTTCGTTTCATTAGTCAGTTCAAAATTCTGTTTTCCAATTGCTTCTGCATCTGAAGTTGAAATGATTTCGTTAGGTTTTAAAAATGCATAAGAAATTATTGTGTTAGAAGGTTTTTCAATTTTCGTCATTTCAAACGGAAATTCTGCTTTCTGTTCTCTGATTTTATTATTCAGGATAAAATTTTCCTTTTCATTTGCCCAAACCAAAGTCGGAGATTGTTCTTTTGAAACTTTGCCGTTGAATGAACTGATGTATTGAACTTCGTAAGTCTGCGCAAAAGACAGACTCAATAAAAATAGAAAAAAACTTAATAAAATTCTTTGATGCATAATTTAAAATAGTTTTCCACAAGGATAATTATAGTAAAGTATCGGTTTGTGCGTTTTAAAATTAATTTATAAATAAGTATAAAAATCAGCCTGTAAGTTACACTTATCAGTGATAAATAAAGCTTTGCTGTAAAATTTTCTTTTAGGAAATAAAAAAAAAACTACTCCAAAATAGAGTAGTTTATATGTTTTATATTGAGTTTAATTTAAGAAACTCTTTCAATTAAAGCCATATAGAATCCGTCGTAACCCTGACTTGGCATTACTTTTTCATCTTTCAGCATTTTGAAGTTCGGATTATTTTTAACAAATTCCTCAACCTGTTTGTTATTTTCAGAAGGTAAAATAGAACACGTTGCGTACACCATTTTTCCACCTACTTTAAGCATTTTAGAATAATCCTGAATAATCTGCTGTTGTTCTTTTTTAATTCTGTCGATGAAATCCTGATCGATTTTCCATTTGCTGTCCGGGTTTCTTTTCAAAACTCCCAAACCGGAACATGGCGCATCGATCAATAATCTATCTACTTTATCATGAAGTCTTTTGATGACTTTGGTGTCAGAAATCATACGCGTTTCGATGTTGTGAGCTCCGGCTCTTTTGGCACGACGTTTTAATTCAGCCAACTTCCATTCGAAAATATCTAAAGCAATAATTTGTCCTTTATTTCCCATTAAAGCAGCTAAGTGAAGAGTCTTTCCACCAGCACCTGCACAAGCGTCAACAACTCTTTGCCCTTCTTTCACATCCAGGAAATATCCGATTCTTTGTGAAGAAGCATCCTGAACTTCAAATAATCCTTCTTTAAAGGCTGTTGTAAGGAAAACATTCTTTTTCTCTTCTAATTGCACTGCATCAGGATAATTCTTAATAGGATAAGCAACCACACCTTCAGCAGAAAGGTCAGCAATAAGTTCTCTTGGGGTCGATCGTAAAGAATTTGCTCTTAAAACCGTAGGAGCCTGCTCGTTCAGGGCTTTCATTTCTCTTTCCCAATCTGCCCCTAATTCTTTTTCCAATGTTTCTGCAAGCCACTCAGGGATGGAATATTCGATAGCTTTTGTAGGAACTGTATTTTTTTTAAGCTTAGTTAGGATATCGGCGATTTTTATTCCGTCAAATTCTTCAAATTTTTTATAATTTGTTTTACTCCAAAGCAGATACGCCATGATCAATTTATAAATATTATTAGGTTTTACACCTTCTCCCATATAATATTCAAGGCGTTTTTTCCAACGGATAATATTGTAGAAAATTTCAGAAACTACCGCTCTGTCTTGGCTTCCCCATTTTCTGTGTGCTTTTAAAAGTCTTTCGATTACTTTGTCGGCGTATTTATTTTTCTCGAAAAATGTTTCTTGTAAAGCATCGTGAATTCCGATGGCTAAGTTTCTGTGAATAAGTTCCATAAAATTGGGTTCTGCTATTTTGAATCTGCAAAAATACGAATTTAAGTTGAGATACAAGTTTTTGGGGTTTAGTTTCATAATTTAGCCTATGAGATGATTTCATATTGTATCCCTAAGTCTGCAACTCATTTTAAAATCTTACCTTTGCAAAAAATTAAAATATGAGTGATACTGTACTTTGTCCTAAATGCGGCTCCGAATTTACTTATCCAAGTGACGATGTGATGGTTTGTTCGCAATGTTTCTATGAATGGAATCCTGAAGAGGCTGCAGCTGAAACTTCGAATTCCGGACAAATTTTAGATTCAAACGGAAATGAATTACAAGATGGAGATTCTGTGGTTGTAATTAAAGATTTACCGGTAAAAGGTGCGCCAAAACCAGTAAAAGCAGGAACTAAAGTTAAAAATATTCGTCTGAGACCAGACAGTGATCATAATATTGATTGTAAAATTGATGGTTTCGGATCTATGGCTTTGAAATCAGAATTTGTGAAAAAAGCATAAAAAAAGGAAAAGATTGGACAGGGTAATCTTTCAAAAGAGTCGATTGTCCCATTTTGAAAGAGACTAATTTTCGTCTTAGGAGGCAGAAAGAGAATTAACCAAAAATTTCCTTATGCTTTAGAGATACAAATGTAAGAAAAGATTAAACTCAATTCTTATGTTTGTATTTTTTTTATTAAAATTTAACAATGTAAATGTAAGAAGATGTGCTGATTGTGGAGATTTAAATGAAAGAAATCATAATTTCACCAGCTATTTCTTCATCTGTATACATAACAATTTCCTTATTTTTTGCTTTCACTTTATTCCAATAATGATTTCCTGCAAATCGGCTTTCCAAAACTTCAGCTGCGATGCCGTTTTCTGTAATTTTTATTTCTTTAGGATAATAAGAAAATTTCGAAATCTGAAAATCCGAAATTTCTGTATCATTAAAAATATTGACTTCACCGAAAAGTTTAGCGACATAAGAATTGTAAGGATTTCTGAAAGTCTCTTCCGGTTTGTCATTTTGAATTAGTCTGCCGTCCTGAAGAACAATAATCTGATCCAACCAGGGAATAATATCCTCAAGCTCATGGGTGGAAATCAGTAAAGAAATATTATTTTGCTTTACGTATTTAAATAATTTTTCTCTTAATTCAATTTTTCTGGGAAAATCAAGATTACTGAAAGGTTCGTCTAAAATAAGAAGTTTCGGAAGCACAGAAAGAGCTCTTGCCAATGCTACTCTCTGTTGCTGACCACCACTTAGATATTTAGGTAAAATATGTGCATAGTCTTCTAATCCAACAACTTCCAAAAGTTCGGCAACGGTTTCTTTTTTCTGTTTTAAATTAATGTTAGAAATAAATTTCCCCACGTTTTCTGCCACGGTTGCATAAGGCATCAGATCGAAATTCTGAGCTACAAATTTCATTTCTGCTTCTCCGGGAACAAGATTTCCTTTGGGACCAAAAAGTTTTTGACCATTAAAAATAATTTCTCCGCTTTCCCAATCCAAAAGACCGTAAATCAAACTCAGTAAAGTAGATTTTCCGCATCCGCTTTCACCTGCAAATGCAATAATTTTACCTTCCTCAAACCGTAGATTAAGGTTCTGAAACAAAGGTTTTTCTTTGGAATATGAAAATTGAAGATTGTTTATTTCTAATAGCATATTACAAATGTATGAAATGAAATGTTTCTAGGAAAGGATGTTTTTTTTTATTATATTAGCAGTAGTATTTTAAAAATTACAAACTATGAAGAAAAGGTTGTTTTCGTTACTTATTCCGGCATTCTTTGCAAGCGTTACTTTGGTTTCCTGTAAAAAGGACAAGCCGCTGACGAGCGAGAATAATGAGGTCTCAACAACGAAAGACGGCAATGAGTATATCGTTGATACTTTGAACAGTAAAATAGAATGGAAGGGCTATAAAATTTTTAAATCTGAAAATACAAGTCATTTCGGTACTATCAAATTTGAAAGTGGAGATGTTACTGTAAAAGAAGGTAAGCTGGAGAGTGGAAAATTTGTTGCAGATATGAATTCTTTAACGTCTGTTGATCTTAAAGACAAAGCCGATCAATTAGAAAAATTAAACGGACATCTGAAAAGCAACGATTTCTTTGAAGTAGAAAAATTTCCAACGGCTTCTTATGAGATTACAAAAGTTACTGCATCGGCAGAAGGTGATTATAATACACTTCTTGATGGTAATTTAACAATCAAAGGAATCACAAAACCTGTTCAGTTTAAGGCAAATGTTTCTGTGAAAAACGGAGAAGTAAGCATTGCTTCAGAACCTAAAGATATTAAAAGAGAAGAGTTTGGAGTGAAATTTCAGGCACCTGCTGAAAATGGTGTTATCAAGGATGAGGTAACTCTTCAGCTCAATATAAAAGCTTTAGAAAAAAGATAAAGATGAATTCTTGCTAAACTTATATGCTATAGGATATATTCTAACTGTAGTATTTTTAGTTCTTATTCGTCTTTTCAAGAAGATAAAGAAATAATTTTTTTATTTAAGTGAAATAAGTGATTGAAGTCTGTCTCCCAAAAAAGAGACAGATTTTTTTTAACATAATTAGGAAAATTATTTAATTGAAAAATCGTATTTTTGCAAAACATTTAGAAAGGTATAAAATGATAGAAAAGATCGAGGAACTACTGGTTGAGGTAAACAGCTTCAGTGCTACGTCTAAAGAGGAAATTGAAAACTTCCGAATTAAGTACAATGGTAAAAAGGGAGTTTTAAATGATTTCTATGAAACTTTGAAAGCTGTTCCGAACGATCAGAAAAAAGATTTCGGACAAAAAATCAATACATTAAAAATCGCTGTTAATAGTAAGTTGGAGGATTTTAAAAATTCTTCTGAATCTTCTGTTATCCTTGAAAAAGAAGATCTTACAAGACCTGCTTTTCCTTTGGATCTGGGTTCAAGACATCCTATTAATTTAGTTAAAAACAGAATTATTGAGATTTTTAAATCTATCGGTTTTGCAGTTGCAGACGGTCCGGAAATCGAGGACGACTGGCACAATTTTACTGCTCTTAATCTTCCTGAATATCACCCTGCGAGAGATATGCAGGATACTTTCTTCATTGAACAAAATCCGGATATTTTGTTGAGAACACACACTTCTTCTGTACAGATTCGTTATATGGAAGAAAATCAGCCGCCGATCAGGATTTTATCTCCGGGAAGAGTGTTCAGAAATGAAGCGATTTCTTCTCGTTCACACTGTATTTTTCATCAGATTGAAGGGCTGTATATTGATGAAAATGTGAGTTTTGCAGATTTGAAACAAACGATTCAGTTTTTCACTACAGAACTTTTTGGTAAGTCTAAAATCAGAATGAGACCTTCTTATTTCCCGTTCACAGAACCAAGTGCAGAGATCGATGTATATTGGGGATTAAACTCTGAAACAGATTACAGAATTACGAAAGGAACGGGATGGCTTGAAATTATGGGTTGTGGAATGGTAGATCCTGCCGTTTTGAAAAACGTAAATATTGATTCTGAGAAATATTCGGGATATGCATTCGGAATGGGAATTGAAAGAATTACCATGCTTCTTTATCAAATGAGTGACATCAGAATGTTTTTCGAAAATGACATCAGAACATTGGAACAGTTTAAATCACTATAAAAGTTTAAACTTTATATAAATTAATCCTGTGAAAATTTTCACGGGATTTTTTGTTAATTGAGAAAGAAATTCTTCCTTGCAAAAATGAGATTATAAAATCAAAATTAATAATACCCAGCAAAGCAATTCAAAAATCTAACTGATTATCTGAAAACGGTAAAAAATATCATTATCAAAGGGCTATAAAAGAAATTTATTTCTCCCAAGGGATTGATATTTTTTTTAATTTTACAAATGTTTAACTTTAGCTGTAAAAAGTTCCACATCGTTTTACAATTAGGTTAAAAATAGTTTAAACGAACACAAGCATGAAATCAAAATCTGTTCCTTCAAAGTTATCGAATTTTAAATTTAGAAAAATTGTTCATTATTCGCTTATCCTGTGTATTTTGCTGATACAGATAACGATAGCGGCATTTTTTTATAATGAATTTATTACCAAGAAGAATCTGACTTTTATTGAAAATCAGTTAAAAGAGATTCATTCATTAGAGAACTTAACTGATAATTCTAAAAATGAGCTTTCCAATGCACAGGGTTTTCTGCAAAAATATGTTGTAAGTGAAAATGATGAGTATCTCAAGTCTTATTTTCAGTCTTTAAATAAATTAGGAGAAAATTTAGACAGCATCAGTCTTTATGAAAGTAAGTATCCCAGATTAAAGAATATTTTGACAACTAAAAAGAATGACTCATTAGAGATTAAGAAACTAAAAGTGCTGATTGATTCAACGTATCAGTTTTCAACAACGTCTAATCTTAAAGCTAAAAATGATTTACCTCAATTAAAAAAATATAATTTCGGGAATAGTTTAGACAAATTTGATTTTAATGTAGAGACGAAAACATTTGCCGATACGGTTAAGAAAAAAGGATTATTCGGACGTTTGGGAGATGCAATTTCCGGAAAGGAAAATGTACGTAAAGAAAGTACGGTGATTACTGTAAATAAAGGAAAAGCTCCAAATGCTGCTATGTTAAAAGCTGAATTAGACAGTATTATCAATTCAGTGGATAATCATTATTCAAAAGAGATAAAAAAGATTCAGATCAACGTTGTTGAGAAACAGAATAATAACGGGAAGATTTATAAAATGTTCAGTAATCTTTTGCTTTACAGTAACGGTTTGATGAGTATTTATGAAGTTGCCATTAAAGATTCTAAATCGGATCTTGAGAATGAATTTAACAAGCAGAATTCAAAAAATAATAAGATCAGAACCTATTTAATATTCGGATCAATGATTTTGATGTTTGTCGTTTCAATATTGATTATGTTTCTGACGAGAATTGCATTTATATATGAAAGAAAACTGAAAGCCGCCAATCAACAGATTAATGAAAACCTTAATTTTAAAAACAGAATTCTGGGAATGTTGAGCCACGAATTGAGATCTCCATTAAAAATAATAGGTCTTTTCATAAATAGAATTAATAAAAAAACGGATGATGAGAAAATTAAAGAATATCTTAAATCAATTAGTTTCACCAATGATACTCTGCTGATACAGGCAAATCAAATCTTAGAATATACCAAAAATCAGGCGGTAGAAAATAAATTGACTCCGGTAGTTTTTAATCTTAAAAATGAAATTACCTCCATCTTAAATTCTATTGAACCTTATATAGAAACGAGAAACAATACTTTTGTTATACACGAAAATATAGCTCCGGAGCTTATTATTTATTCTGATAATAAAAAAATTAATCAGGTTTTCATGAATATTCTTGGGAATGCTAATAAATTTACTGAAGACGGACAAATTACTGTAACCACAATTGCAGAACCGATAAATGAAGATGTAATAGTATTAACCACAAAAATAACAGATACGGGAGCAGGGATTTCAAAATCTGATTTGGAAAAAATATTTGAACCATATTATCAGGGAGTTTTGTCTGAAGACGTAGAAAATCTTGGGGCCGGGTTGGGATTGAGCTTGTGTAAAGAGATTATTGCCTTATATTCGGGAACTATTTCTGTAGAAAGTGAGGTTAATAAAGGGACGACTGTTACTTTCACGGTTAATTTAAATATTAATAAATGAATCAATTAAATAAATCTGTTACCATTTTATTGGCAGACGATCATAGTCTTATCAGACAGGGAATTATTTTTCTCCTTGAAGATCTTGATTGGGATTATGAAGTTTTCCATGCGTCCAGCTTACAAAAAGCGGTGGAATCCGTAAAAGAAAATCAGATAGATCTATTAATAATTGATGCTCATTTTCCTGATGGCAACAGCCTAACTGTCTTGCCTGAAATCAAAACAATACGTCCTGAAACCAAAATCCTCGTTTTTACGGGAATTGATGAAAGCACACATTCGTTAAAATTCATGAATGCCGGAGCCAATGGGTTTCTGAGCAAAATGAGTGAAGAAGATACGGTAAAAGAAGCCATTCTAAAGATGTTGAATCATGGTGAATATATTTCTCCGGTCACACAGGCTTTATTGATCAATTCTATCCATAACCGTAACCTTATCAATCCGCTGTTGTCTTTAACGGAAAGAGAGCTTCAGATTGCAGAAATGTACGCAGAAGGATATGGTAATCTGGAAATTGCGAATAAACTGGATGTGAAACAAAATACCGTAAGTACGATTAAAAAAAGGATTTTCGATAAACTGAAAATTGAAAATATAGTAGAACTGATCGATCTGATTAAAAATCACCATTAAAGCCTTTAATGATTAAAAATATGAATCGTTGTAGATAAATATCTACAACAGTTGCGATATATATCTAAATCAATTATTCTTATCGTATATCCATCTCTTCCTATCTTTGAATTAATAAAAACAACGAAATAATCACTGAAAAAAAATTGAATTCAGCCTTCAAAAAAATTATTAAAAACACACATGTCCTTTAAAAAATTATATTGGTTTTGACAAAACACAAATGATGAAAACAAACACAAATGAAGGTGAAGGCTGTAATGATGAAAAAGAACAAATTTCGGTTTTTAAACACTGATGATGAAAAATTTAGGTATCGTAATTACAGAGTTTAACCACTCTGTAATTGATACTTAAAAAAACAAAACACAACACACACAAATGATGATGAATGCAAATGCTGAAAAATTAATATTTCGATCTTCTAAACACTAATGATGAAAATTCAAAGTATCATGATTACAGAGTTTAACCGCTCTGTAGTCGATACTTAAAAAACAAAACACAAAAACACACAAATAATGAAGAATGCAAATGCTGAAAAATTAATATTTCGATCTCTTAAACACTAATGATGAAAATTCAAAGTATCATGATTACAGAGTTTAACCGCTCTGTAGTCGATACTTAAACAAACACAAAACACACCAGCTTTATAATTAACCTTACAAAAAGCAATGATGAAAAATCAAACCTCTGGAATTTCCGGAGGTTTTTTTGTTTTTAATTACTGACCTAAGAAACAAAACGTAATTAAAAACTAGATTGTATTCAAAAATTTACTATTGTTAGAATTGTAATAACATTTAATATTCTATTTATGAACTATAAAGATTATCTTAATGTTATAAGTAAGACAATCAGGATCTGAAAACTATTACATGTAAAAAAATATGCCTAAAAATTTTTCAGGCATATTTTAAATAAGATTAATACTATTTTTATTTTGTAAATCTTAAAGGATATTTCACATTTTTAAAATCATCAATACTTGCCTTTAAAGATCCTACAGCCAATTCTGCTTTCAAAAGCATAGGGACGTGGTTGGCATCATTACTCACCCACATTGTTACGCCTTCTTTTTCTTTGAAAACCCTTCCGCTTTTTACCGACGGTATTATTTTCAAACAATTAATCGTTCCGAATTTTGTTTTAAGATTTTCCGTTCCTGTTACTTTTAGTTGGAATGGGAACATTTCATCATCAATCCATACATTCATATTAATAATAGTTCCGACTCTTAATTCGGCAGAACTTTTACTTCTCAAATAGTAAAAGCAAGATAACATATCCTGAACTCCTCTTGCAGATCTTATAACTTTCGATCCGTTTGCCGGAGTTTTTTTATCAGTTAAAATTAGAGTATTATTGTCATGATTGAAGACCGTTTCAAAATGCTGACGGTAGCTTCCTTCCTTCACATTTCTTACATAGAAACTAGGAAGTCCGGTATTCATATTGATATAACTTTCATAAAAATCTTCTACTTTAAAAAATGCTTTTACTGCACCGGTTGTTGCCCCCGTTCCTCTTACATGAAGATGCGGAGCACCTCTGTAATTAGTTTTCTGTGTAACAAGATTAGCCGTTCCTGCGTTCAGAAATCCGTAATGAATTCTTAATGTAATAGACTCACCATCTGCAATATTATTTATTTGACCGAAGCCTAAAAAGAATACAAATAGGGTTAAAAGATTCAAAATTTTCTTCATAAGTAAATTTTTACAAAAAGGTTGCCAATTTTAAAAACGCTAAAATTAAAGGGATATTTGATAAATCTCAGTTTTTTATTTAGAATGAATTAAATATGCTTCGCATTAAAATTAGTAAATTTGCAGCCACAAGTATAATTAAATTATCTTATTATTATGATAACGACCGATATATTGATCATAGGAGCCGGCCCGACTGGACTTTTTGCTGTTTTTGAAGCAGGTTTATTAAAAATGAAGTGTCATATTATTGATGCACTTCCTCAACCGGGAGGACAATTGGCTGAGCTTTATCCAAAGAAACCTATTTTCGATATTCCAGGTTATCCGTCTGTAAATGCAGGTGAATTGGTAGATAATTTAATGGAACAGATCAAGCAGTTTCAACCGGGATTTACTTTGGGAGAAACGGCCATTTCTTATACTAAAGTTGATGATGAATGGTTTGAAGTGGTTACTAATAAAGGAACTGTTCACAGATGTAAAGCAATTGCTATTGCTGGTGGTTTAGGAACTTTTGAACCTAGAAAACCGACGATGGACAATGTTGCAGATTACGAAGAAAAAGGATTAGAATATTTCGTAAAAGAACCTGAGCATTTCAGAAATAAAAAAGTGGTAATTGCGGGAGGTGGAGATTCTGCTTTGGATTGGAGTGTTTTCTTATCGAATGTTGCAAGTGAAGTAACTTTGATTCACAGAAGAAACGAATTCCGTGGAGCTTTGGATTCTGTTGAGAAAGTTCAGGATTTGAAAAATCAGGGGAAAATTAAATTAATTACTCCTGCAGAAGTTACAGCGATAAAAGGTGACGGAAAAGTAGAAGCAATTACGGTTGCTGTTGATGGACAAGATCCTTATGATATAGAAACTGATTATTTTATTCCATTATTTGGATTGACTCCAAAATTGGGTGAAATTTCTCAATGGGGATTAAATATCGAGAAAAATGCAATTGTTGTAAATAATGCTTTAGATTATCAAACCAATATCGAAGGAATCTACGCAATCGGAGACATCAACACGTACCCTGGAAAATTGAAGTTGATTCTTTGTGGTTTCCACGAAGCGACTTTGATGTGCCAGAGTGTTTATAACAGATTAAATCCGGGTAAAAAATTCGTATTAAAGTACACAACAGTAAGTGGTGTAGACGGATTCGACGGAAGCAGAAAAGAAGCTGAGAAAGCGGTTGTGAAAAAAATTGACTAAATTTGTTGTCAATTGACGGGTATTAGTTGTTAGTTAAAACTTGCTTTTACCATCAACTTACCAACAATTAAGAATCAACAAAAAATGAGCGATATAAATATAAAAATTACCGATAGGGAAGGAGTTACCCATGATGTTGTAGCACCAACGGATATGTCCATGAACTTAATGGAAATCATTCGTTCATACGAATTGGCAGAAGAGGGAACGATCGGAGTTTGTGGAGGAATGGCGATGTGCGCATCTTGTCAGGTTTACATAATCAACGATCCCGGACTTGAACCAATGGGTGATGAAGAAGATGCAATGCTTGGTGAAGCTTTCCATGTGAAAGAAAACAGCAGATTGGGTTGCCAATTGCACATGGCGATGGAAATGGAAGGGCTGGAAGTGGAAATTGCTCCTTATCCTTAGAAATTTTTAAGTTAAAATATAAACCTCCCAAAGATTTTCTTTGGGAGGTTTTGGTTTCTTAGTTTATTCATAACTATATGCTATTCCATATTTAGAACTTGTAGCACCACTCCAAAAAGTCATATTTGTTTTGTATTGATCTTCAAGTAAAATTATATGAGCATTTAACTTTGCAGCTTCTTTTTTTATTTTCATTGTAGCTTTTTTATCAATCGCAACTTTACCATTAAAATTCCAATCATTACTTGAAGTAGCTCTTACCTCGCCTTTTCTTTTTAAACACTTTACATCATTAGGATTAGTAGTAATAATAACTTTTTCCCAATCTTTTATATCGTTAATAATTATCTTTTCATCAAATTTCTGAATTCGACCAGAACTAAATATAATTTTATTAATACAATTTTTACTCATAGAATTATTAATTGATTCATTAGGGAAATTGTAAATAATCATATCATCAACAGCAGTAATATTAACTTTTAAGCTATCTCCGGAGTGATTGATGATGACATCAGTGTGTAATTGCTGAGATACAAAAAGCTGTGTGTAAAAAGTAAGTAATAATAAAAATATTCTCATAGTTTTGTTTTTGCAAATTTAATATTTTTATTCAAACTTCCTCCTTAGAAATCCATTTCCCAACCGTCGGAGCTTCATAATTCCTCATCTTCTCCAACAATTCATCAATATCATTACTAATCAAGAGCATATCCCGATTGATTTGTTTTAAAAATCCTTTATCAACCATAGTTTGAACCAGCTTAATTAAATCATCATAAAATCCGGCAATATTCAAAATGGCAATTGGCTTTTTGTGAAGTCCAAGCTGTGCCCAAGTGATCATTTCGAAAAACTCTTCCAAAGTTCCATAACCGCCGGGAAGAACGTTTACGCCGTCGCACAAATCATTCATTTTGGTCTTTCTTTCATGCATGCTTTCAACCAAAATCAATTCGGTTAATTCTTTATGAGCAATTTCTTTTGACCGTAGAAAGTGGGGAAGAACTCCGATTGCTTTTCCGCCTTCATTTAAAACTCCATCGGCAACCGCGCCCATCAAGCCGACATTTGCTCCACCGTAGATTAATTGAATGTTTTGTTTTGCCAACGTTTGCCCCAATAAAGTTGCCTGTTCTTTATATATATCATCCGAACCAAAACTTGATCCGCAGAATACTGTAATGCTTTTCATTGTTTAAATTTTAGTTTAATCTTTTTTGAATGATTAAGATAATAAGCTTTATATTCTTAACGGGTTAAATTAAAAAAGAATATCCAAAATCAAGCGACTTTGGATATTCAATATAGAAATTTTACAATTTTATTTTAAAGGAATGTTCGCTAAAATTTCTTTGGTGAAACTCCAGAATTTCTGTGTAGAGGAAATATTCGCTTTTTCATCCGGAGAGTGCGCCCCACGAATCGTTGGTCCGAAACTTACCATTTCCATTTCAGGATAATTGGCTCCGATGATTCCGCACTCTAAACCTGCGTGACAAGCTACAACGTGAGGTTTTTCTGTGAACTTTTCGACATAGATTTTCTCCATCAACTGAACGATTTCAGAACCAGGTTTTGGTTTCCATCCCGGATAAGAGCCGCTGAACTCGGTATTCATTCCTGCTAATTCTGCGACAGATTTTAATTGTTCTGCTACAGAATCTTTTGAAGAATCAACAGATGATCTTGAAAGGTTTAAAATTTTTAATTTACCTTCTTTTAACTCAACTCTTGCTACATTGTTTGATGATTCAACAAGATCTTTTACATCCGGACTCATTCTGTAAACACCATTATGAAGGGATTTCAAAGCCAAAATAATTTTCTTTGAATCTTCCTCAGAAATAGCTTTATCCGAAGAAGTTGTATTTTCAATATTGATTTGAAGGTTAGGTTCTACCGTTGCAAATTCTTCAAGAATTTCTTTTTTAAGACCGTTTGTTAGTTCTTCAATGAATTCCTGAGCATTTCTCACGGAAGCAATGGCAACACCTTCTCTCGGAATCGCATTTCTCAATCCACCGCCGTCAATAGAAATTAACTGTATATTTTCTTTTGCCAACCCTTTATATAAAAGTCTTCCTAAAATTATATTCGCATTTCCGAAGCCTTTGTGAATATCCATTCCGGAGTGACCGCCTTGTAAGCCTTTCACTTCAAATCGTACAATTTGTCCCTGAACGTCAGCTTTTTCATACGATTGAGTGATGGTTACATCGATTCCTCCTGCACAACCGATATCAATTTCATCATCTTCTTCTGTGTCAAGATTTAATAAAATCTGCCCGGTTAATTGTCCCGGTTTTAAGCCTAAAGCTCCCGTCATTCCGGTTTCTTCATCAATGGTGAAAAGAGCTTCCAAATCAGGGTGAGGAATATCTGAACTTTCCAAGATCGACATGATGGTGGCAACTCCCAAACCATTATCGGCTCCCAACGTAGTTCCTTTTGCCTTTACCCAATCGCCATCAACTTCCATTTTGATTCCTTCTGTATCGAAATCAAAATTAATATCGTTGTTTTTTTGACAAACCATATCCAAATGTGATTGAAGAACAATAGATTTACGGTTTTCCATTCCTGAAGTGGCAGGTTTTTTAATGATTACGTTTCCTACTTCATCCACTGAGGTTTCCAATCTTAGATTCTCACCAAATTCTTTGATGAAAGCAATTACTCTTTCTTCTTTTTTTGAAGGTCTTGGAACTGCATTTAACCTGGAGAAATTTTTCCAGATAATCTGCGGTTCTATATTAGATAATTCCATGAAATTTATTTTTATCAAAATTACGAAATAAAAAATGCTTCTGTAAATTCAGAAGCATTAATTTTTTATTGTAAAATCGTAGTTAAATTAACATCCGCATTCCCCGTAAATAGGCATTGTAACAATTGTTCCGTCAGGTTTTTCAATAGTTAAAGTTCCTTCAAATAATAAGGCTTCTTCACCTTTTATTTTCTTGCCTTTTACAGAAATTTTATAATTATCGCTTTCAATTTCTTTGCTCAATTCTTCATCCACTTCCATATCGCTTGAAGAGATTAATTTCATTGCCAGTCTTTTACCGTCAAGCTTCATATAAGCAGTTTTTCCGGCATCGTCGGCATAAATATATTTTTCTGCTTCGAAATCTGCTTTATTTTTCGCAAAATAGCATGAACATTCTTTAATTTCTTTTGGAAAAGGAATGGTTTCAACTAAAATTTTTGCTGAAGAAGTATCGGTAACAACAGAATCCTTAATTACTTTTACAGAATCTGTAGAGGTAGAATTTGGAACTGCCTGTTGCTCCTTTTTGCAGGAAACCAACAGAATTGCTGAAACGAAAACGATTATATATTTCATTGTTGTGGTGTGTTTTTTATCCTCTTGATCTTTCAAGGAGGGTCATCATTAATAAAGAAAGGATTACTGCACTTTCTTCATTATCATCAATATCAATTAATCTGTCTAATTGAAATCTTCTTCCGAAAAATGAAGGCATTTTTTTAAGTTTAAAATAAACTTTTCCATCAACGCCTTCAACTGTATATGTTGGATTAAGGAAATATCCTGTAAACATCCCGATAATCGGAATTTCGCCAACCATGCTGTCAAAAAATCTTACCCACGCGCTGTCTTCCTGAACTTTGAATTTTGGCTGATCGTTGGTATCAAGAATGTCATAGCTTGCTTTCCAGATAGAACGCATACCTTTTCTGGCCAATCTTCCGAAGCTTTTTCCTGTAGCTACTTCATTCAATGAATAAGAAGCATTAAAATCAATCCATTGGTTTGCTTTGATCCTAAAAAGTTCCTTTGATTTGCTTTCGTCATTAAAAACGATTACATCTTCTTTCAGCTTAAACATTTTCTGACGAACGTACGCTACATAGTTGCCATTTCTGTCGGTGATGTTGAAATCACTCGCTAATGTTGAAATTTTAAATTTAAAATCCAGTGGATAATTTAAATTGTTAAGTGCCATTTAGTTTATTTTTCAAATTAATATTTAGGTAGGTCAAAGATAATAGTTTTTTTTAAGTTCAAATGGTGGGAGGTGAACTATGATTGTCGTATTTTGATAATGATAACAGATCATTCACATGAAAAAATTCTCAACTTTAATTCTTATTTTTGTGTTATGGATTATCCGAGTAAAGTTTTGGCGAAAGCCGTTGATGAGATTTCCGGATTGCCCGGAATTGGCAGAAAAACCGCCCTGCGTCTGGCTTTACATTTGCTGAAGCAGCCCAATTCCAGAGCGATGACTTTAGGGAATTCTTTAATTAACCTTGTTAATGAGATAAAATATTGCAGCGAATGTCATAATTTTTCCGATTTTGATGTTTGTGAAATCTGTAATAATTCCAAAAGAAGCGATGAAGTAATCTGTATTGTGGAAGATGTACGAGATGTAATTGCTATTGAAAATACAGGGAAATACACCGGGAAATATCTGATTTTAGGCGGGAAAATTTCTCCAATGGAAGGAGTCGGTCCCAATCAGCTGAATATTTCTAGTATCGAAAAAAAACTAAATAACGGAGTTGTAAAAGAGTTGATTTTTGCTTTAAGTGCAACGATGGAAGGGGATACAACTGCGTATTATATTTACAAAAAATTCAAAAGCTTTAATGTAAATTTTTCAAGCATTGCAAGAGGAATTTCTGTGGGTGATGAATTGGAATATGCAGATGAAATTTCTTTGGGAAGATCGATTATGAACAGATTACCTTACAACGAAGGAAATTCTTAAACCGTAAATTTTAAATCTTTTAATGGAAACCCCTGAGCTTTCTTCCTGTAAAAAATATGCCAGTATCATTATTTATCTGATGATAAATGCTTTATTCATTGTTAAGTACGGAGAAAAGTATAATATTGTTCTTTTAGTTTCTTATTTTGTTGCGATTGCAGGATTGAGTTTTTTTTTCATTAAAATTAATCTGAAAGATATTTTTTATAAACCTTTATTCTGGATTGGAGTAATTTCATTTTTTATTTTCAGTATTTTTCTTAATTATAAGGTGGATGGCAATTCTCTGAATGTAGATCGTTGGTCTGCAATGGAAGTCGGGATTAAAGCCATATTCAATGGGCAATATCCTTATAATATTCCGGATCATATGGGTTGGGAATCTTCTAATTTACCGATGCTGATTGTTCTCGGAATGCCTTTTTATCTTCTGTTCGGAAGTGTTGGATATTTGCAGTCATTTATTTTTCTATTTTTTTGTTATCTGATTTTTAAAATTTTTGATAATTATAAGCAGCGATTAGCAGTTTTGACATTACTTTTTCTTTCTCCAAGTTATTTGTGGGAAGTGTATGTAAAAAGTGATTTATTTTCCAATTTTGTTATCATTTGTGGATTTAGTTATTTAATCTGGAAGAAGTTTTTGTCTGAAAGTAAAATGAAGCCGGAGTTTGTTTCGTTTTTCACAGCTTTGCTTATTTTGACACGGCTTTCGGCCATTATTCCTTTAACAATCTTATTATTTAAAAAGTTTTATGATCTTTCTGTAAAGGAAAAATTACGTTTCATTATAGTTTTTGTATTATCAGTTTCGATTATTTTATACATTTTCTTTCATAATGTACCGAATATTGATGTATTAATGAGGCATAATCCGTTGATGATACAAAGTGCAAAACAACCGCTATTACTTAGTTTTTCATATATTGTACTGGCTTTAATATTGTCTTTCAAGGTAAAGTCTTTGTTTGAAATAATGTATTGGTCAGGAATATTACTGTTTATCTGTGTGCTTGTTCCTTTTATCATGTATTTTGTAGAATTCGGGTATACAGAAATGATTGTGAATTCATCTTTTGACATAAGTTTTTTCAATATGGGTATGCCTTTCATATTGATAAGTGTAGTGTTGGGAATTTTTAAAAATAACTATAAAGAAAGCAAATGATTTCCGTTATTATTCCGATGTATAATGCAGAACGGTCTGTCGTTTCGGCTTTAGATTCTGTGAAAAATCAAACTTTTCTTTTGGAAGAATTTGAAGTTATCATTGTGAATGATGGTTCTACAGATAAAAGTGCTGAGGTTGTTGAAAATTACAGCAGAGAAAATCCTCAACTGAACATTATTCTGTTAAATCAAAATAACGGAGGTGTTTCGAAAGCAAGAAATACAGGATTAAAAATAGCAAAAGGAGATTATATTGCTTTACTTGATGCAGACGACGAATGGCTGCCTTCAAAAATAGAAAAACAAATCAGATATTTCGAGAATTCCAACTTAGAAATCGATTTTCTGGCGACGGCTAGAAATGATAATCAAATTCTTTTTCCCTATAAAATTGAAAATAATCTTGCTGAAATTACTTTCAGAAAACTCCTGCTCAGAAATGAAGCACAACCTTCAACGGTTATGTTCAGAAAAAAAGTGATTGAAAATACAGGATTTTTTGATGATGATCAAAGATATGCCGAAGATGTCAACTACTGGATGAAAATTTCCTTACAAAATAAAATGTACATCCTGAACGAAGGCCTGGTCATCGTAGGAAAAGGCAAAAGAACGTTTGGAGTTTCAGGATTATCTGCCAATCTCCCGGAAATGGCAAAAGGTTTCAGAAAGAATCTGAAAGAAATGTACCTGCTGAAGCAAATTAATTTTTCTCAATATCTCTTATTTAGGTTATTTTACAAGTCAAAATATTTACTTTTGCTGTTTAGGACGTTTTATTATAATTTAAACACAGCAAAAAAATAAAATTTACAGATCGAATGAAGATACTCGTTACAGGTGGAGCTGGATTTATTGGGAGTAAGTTATCGTTGGAACTTAAGAAGAAGGGGTATGAAGTTACGGTTCTGGATAATCTCTCTTCCCAGATTCACGGAGACAATCCGGAGGAAGATTCGCCCTTGTACAGAAGCATTTTGGGACAGGTGAATTTTATTAAAGGTGATGTGGTTAATTTTAATGATTGGAAAAAAGCCATAGAAGGTCAGGAAGTAATTGTTCATCTGGCTGCAGAAACGGGAACCGGACAGTCGATGTATCAGATTGAAAAATATACCGAGGTAAATGTTTCAGGAACGGCAAAAATGCTTGACCTTTTGGTTAATAATCCCCATAAAGTTAAAAAAGTTGTTATTGCGTCTTCCAGAGCTGTTTATGGTGAAGGAAAATATCTGCATCCTGAATTGGGATTAATTTATCCTAAACCAAGAAACGTAGAAGAAATGCGTAACGGAAAATTTGAAATAATTTATCCCGACGGACAGATGTTGAGAGCTCTGCCTACCGATGAAGAATCAAAAATTCATCCAACTTCCATCTACGGAATCACAAAATATACACAGGAGCAAATGGTGATGACTGCCTGTTCTTCAATGGACGTGGCTCCGGTTGCGGTTAGATTTCAGAACGTATACGGTGAAGGTCAGTCTTTATTGAATCCTTATACGGGAATTCTGTCGATTTTTTCTTCACAGATTCTTAATGGAAATGATATCAATGTTTTTGAAGATGGAAACGAATCCCGAGATTTTATTCATGTTGACGATGCAGTAGAAGCAACAATTAAATGTATTGAAAATGATGCTGCAAACGGTGAAATTTTCAATGTGGGAACCGGAGTTTCAACGGCTGTAACTACCGTTGCAGAAAATTTGAGAAAATTTTATAATATTGATTTTGCTATTAATATTTCCGGACAGTTTCGATTAGGAGATATTCGACATAATTTTGCAGATATCAGCAAAATCAAATCAAAGCTTAATTTCCAGCCTAAAATTTCTTTTGAAGAAGGAATGTCTAAGTTTACAAACTGGGTTTTGCAGCAGAATATTCAGGATGTAAAGTTTAAAGAATCTCTTGATGAAATGAGAGTAAAAGGACTTTTAAAATGATCAGTTTAAAAGGGAAAAAAATACTTTTCTTATCAGTCAGTTTTTTTAAATATGAAAATGCCATAGCAAAAAGACTTTCTGATTTTGGTGCTGAGGTAGATTTTTATGACGAACGACCTTCCAATTCCAATCTTTCTAAGGGGATTATCCGTATTTACAAGAATCTCTATCACATTAAAATCAACAACTATTACAATAAGATCTTAAGTGAAATTAAAGGGAAGAAATATGATTATTTTCTTTTGATTAAAGGAGAGGCAATACCTGTATTTTTTCTTGAAAAGATAAAGGAAACCAATCCCGAAATGGAAATGATTTACTATAATTTTGATCCGTTGTCAGAATATCCAAATCTTATTTCAAACTTAAAATATTTCGATAAAAAATTTACTTTTGAATATAATGATTCGGTAAAATTTAGTTTGAATTTCAGACCGTTATTTTACGTTGATGATTATAATTGTTTAGATGTAAATCCTCAGAAACCAGAATATGATATCATATTTATCGGAAGCGCTCATACAGATCGATATATTGTTGGGGAAAAGGTAAGGGCGGTTGCAGATTGTCAAAATATGAAATCGTATTTCTATTATTATGCAATGGGTAGAGTAGCATTCAGGCTGAAAAAACTCATCGATAAAAATTTAAAACAGTTCGATATTACAAAAGTAAGTTTTGATAAATTGAATCACTTTCAGATTATCGACTTTTATAAAAAAACAAAATCAGTTCTTGATATTAATAAACCCTTTCAGAATGGCTTAACGATCAGGACTTTTGAAGTGTTGGCTTCTAAGAGAAAGCTGATTACCACCAATTCTGATATTAAAAATTATCCTTTTTATAATCCCGAAAATATTCTTGTTATAGACCGTGAGAATATTGTTTTAAGCTCTGATTTCTTTCAAACTGATTTCAGAAATATAGATGAAAAAATACTTTATATGATGTCCTTAGATTCTTTTATTGAATGTTTGTTTGATAAAAACCAGGATGATTACTGGAATTCTTTCAGAAAAAATTAATACAACAAAAAAGCAACTCAAAACGAGTTGCTTTTATATGTAAAAAATATTATTTGCTTACTTTGTTGGCGCTGGTGTCTGAGCCGGAGTTGTTGCAGAAGCTGGAGCTGAAGATTGCTTAGCTGGAGCCTCTTTTTGAGTTGGAACTTTTACCGGAGCAGTCGTAGCCGATGGCTTACCTGTAACTACAACACTTATCAGGATAAGAACGATGATTGTTGCACCTAAAGTCCATGTTGCTTTTTCCATAAAGTCATTGGTTCTCTGTACTCCGAACTGTGCAGAAGATGCACCTCCGAATGTACTGGAAAGACCTCCACCTTTTGGGTTTTGAGCCATAACAACAATTACCAGTAAAACACTAGCAATCATAATAAGAATCATCAATAGTATAAATATAGTATCCATTAATTATGTTATCTTTTGAATGGGCAAATTTAAACTTTTTTTACTGAATGGCAAAGAAAGATGTCGCCAAATATTGATAAAAATAAAACCGGCAACAATTGTTGCCGGTTTTTCTATAAAAAGAGTTTGTTTTTATTTAAAATCAGAATCTTTAGCCTGGTTTACTTCGATGGATTTTACCTCCATTGTCATATCCATTCCCATTTGGCTTACATTAATGGTGTAAGGCATTTTCACACCTGCGACATCTTTGTAGTTTGAGAACGTGGTAGGAACAGTCATTTCCTGACCCTGAGCTTTTATCGTTTTTGTTTCTCCGGTTTTCAATCCTGTTTTTACGCTGTAGTAATAAGTGGTGTTATCACCTTTTATTGCATAAGAATCTTCACCGTTAATTTTTTCAATTCCAGCCACTTTATAGTCAGCCGATTTAGCAAAACCTAATTCGTCGAAAAGTTCAGTATTCTTTAAGTTTTCAGCAATTTGTTCAGGTTTCATAGGAACCTTTTGTCCCATTTGCTCAGAATAACCTGTTTTTCCGTCAAATACCTGCTTCTGAACTGTTTGTCCCATTGCTGTTACTGTTGTTAATTCTTTTCCACCTTGAGCTTTAATGATTTTAAAATCAATATTCTGCCCTTGCATAGACATTGAGGCTGTCATAGAGTAAGAAGAAATTTTAGCCAAATTTGCCTTTCCTCCGATTGCCGTAATGTATTTGTCTGCAATTGAAGCCACAGTTACAGCAGCGTCAACTTTCTGTGTAGACGGTTTTGCAACAGGATTAGCTTCTTTATCGAAATACTTTACAGGATATCCTAATTTTTCCAATCCTTCAGAAATATCAGACGCTTTACCGGCGATGAAAATTCTGCTTTGGTTTGGTAGAATCGTAGTTTTTACTGCGTTTGAAACGTCTGCAGCAGTTACTTTATCAATAGATTTTAAGTAATTGGTATAGAAATCAGCTGGCAAATCCTGAACTTTTTGGTTCAAAGCAAATCTTGCAATGGTTGCAGGCTGCTCCAAAGACATGATGAAAGAACCTTTTAGCTTAGCTTTAGCATTTTCCAGTTCTTCCGGTTTTACAGTAGAAATGGCGTTAAGTTCATTCATAAATTCCTTAACAGCTTTGTCTGTAACCTCGTTTCTTACACTTGCACTTGCAGAAAACTGTGGAGAATATTTGCTTGCGCTCATGTTTGAATAAGCACCATAGGTAAATCCGTTTTTCTCACGAAGATTCATGAAAAGTCTCGCTTCACCACCACCTCCAAGGATGTAGTTGGCAATGGTTGCGGGGAAGTAATTAGCATCTTTCATTTTCAATGTGTTCAGGTTGTTTAAAGAAACAACTGACTGTACAGCAGAAGGTACATCTACAACATCAATTTCTGTTTTAGCAACATTAGAAGCCGGTTCTACCTGAGAAATAGGCGTGTTTGCTTTTTTCCATCCACTGAATGCTTTTTCAATTAAGGGCTTTACTTTATCAAATTTAACATCTCCAACAACTACCAAGTAAGCATTGTCTGGAGCATAATATTTTTTGTAAACGTTCTGTACATCAGCTAATTGAATTTTGTTGATAGATTCAACGGTTTCGAATTCACCTCTTGATGTATTTTTTCCGTACATCAAAGCGTTGGAAACTTTTCCGGCGATAGAAGAGGCATTTTTTTCTTCAGATTTTAATCCTTCGATGGCTCTTTCCTTAGAATCTTCAATTTCTTTTGCCGAGAATTTAGGGTTAATAATCGCATCTGCCATTAAGCCTAAAACTTCAGGGAAATATTTTGAAAGTGAGTTTGCAGCAGCACCTCCGGAATTGAAGTTAAGATTAGCTCCAAGATAATCTACTTTTTTGTTGAAGTTATCTTTGCTCATGTTAGTTGTTCCGTTTTCAAACTGTTCTGCCATGATCTCGCTTACCCCAACTACTGGTCCTTCAAAATATGGAGGTCTGTCCATAGAAAGACTTGCGCTTACTCTTGGCAACTTGTTGTTTTCCACAACCATTACTGTAAGACCATTGCTTAATTGGAAAGTTTTTGGCTTAGCAATGTTGATTGCGGGAGTTGGTCCCGGTTTCGGCATTGCATTAAGATCTATTTTTTGTGCTGAAACCGTTCCTGCGAATAAAAACGCTACAGCTATATATGTTAATTGCTTTTTCATTTGTAAAAATTTAATTTTTAATAATCATTTTTAAACCTAAAGTTTAGCTGATTACTTTTTTTCAGGTACGTAATTAATGATGATTCTCTGGTTAGAATTAAGATACTTTTTAGCCGCATTTTGAAGATCCTGTCTTGTGATTCCTCTGTAAATGTCGATTTCTTTGTTGATCAAATTCGTATTACCCATCAATACGTGGTTGGTTGCCAATGAAGCAGCAATTCCCTGAATGCTTGAGTTTGCGTTTACAAACTGGTTTTCAAACTGGTTCTGAAGCTTCTGATAATCTTCTTCAGAGATCAAAGTTGTCTGAAGTTTTTTGATTTCAGCATCAATGTCTGCCTGTAAAGCCTGTTTAGTAGTCTGTCCCATCGGAATAGCGAAGAATGCGAAAATACCGTAATCTTCCAATCCTTGATTAAATGCCTGCACCTGAAGTGCTTTTTTGTCCTGATCAACCAATTTTTTGTATAAAACTGATGATTTTCCGCTGCTTAAATAAGAAGAAAGCATATCTAAGATATAAGCATCTTTTTCTTTGTTAGCCGGAGTTCTGTATGCAAAAACATAAGCCGGAAGCTGGATGTTAGGGTCAGTTGCCGTAACTTCTTTTTCCTGAGTAATAGGTGCATCTTTCGGGAAATCTTTTGAGTAAAGAGTTCCTTTTGGAATTCCTCCATAGTAAGTTTCGATCCATTTTTTAGTCTGCTCAGGTTTAATGTCTCCTGCAACAACTAAAGTAGCGTTATTTGGAACGTAGAATTTTTTATAAAAGGCTTGGAACTCCTCTAATTTTGCAGAGTTCAAATCTTCCATAGAACCGATTGTAGGCCAGTTGTACGGGTGATTGGTAAATAAGTTTTTCTGAATTGTTGTGAAAAGATTTCCATAAGGCTGGTTATCCATTCTCAATCTTTTTTCTTCTTTTACTACTTCTCTCTGAGTATCTACACCCACTTGGTTAATGACAGCGTGACGCATTCTTTCAGCTTCCATCCAAAGACCCAATTGCTCGTTGTTTGAAGGAAAAGTTTCGTAGTAATATGTTCTGTCGTTCGTTGTATTAGCGTTGTTTTGTCCTCCGTTTGAAGAAACAATCTTAAACCAGTCGCCTCTTTTGATGTTGGGTGTTCCTTCAAATAAAAGGTGCTCAAAGAAATGAGCGAAACCTGTTCTTCCTTTTACTTCATCTTTTGCACCCACGTGGTACATTACCCCAGTCGTTACAACCGGTGCAGAATTATCCTGATGAAGAATTACGTGAAGACCGTTTGGTAAGTCATATTCTTCGAATTTAATTTGTTGTGCATTCAAGGCCATTCCGAAGAAAGCCGCAGCAGCAACAGAAAGAAGTCGCTTTTTCATAAAGTAGAAATTGTTTTTGTCAATTAGTGCCAAATTTACTGTAATTGTTACAATTTGGAAACGATTTTTTATTAAAATACCTAACAATTGTTAATGTTGATAAATAGATGTTTGTTTAATCTGAATTGTTTATTTTTAATCATCAAATCAATCATATTTAATATGGATTCTAAAAAGTTAAAAATCATTGTAATCGGTTCCAGTGGTACAGTTGGAAAAGAAGTTGCAAAAGGGTTGGAAGAAAGCGGACATGGAGTCATTCGTGTTTCGAGAAGTTCAGGAGATTTTAATGCTGATATTCAGGATAAGAAAAATCTGGAAAAGTTATTTAAATCTATCGGCAGTTTTGATGCTGTAGCAAATGCAGCCGGAGATGTAAAATTTGATTCTCTTGAGAATTTCACAGATGCGGATTTTGAATTTTCTTTAGGAAGTAAGTTGATGGGACAAATTAATATCGTCCGAACGGCATTGCCTTTCATTAATGATAACGGTTCTTTCACTCTAATTTCAGGGATTTTGACCGATGAACCGATTGCGGGAGGAGCTCTTGCATCTACAGTAAACAGTGCAATTGAAGGATTTGTAAAAGCCAGTTCGTGCGAATTGCCAAGAAATATCAGAATTAATTGTGTAAGTCCTACAGTTTTGGCAGAGGCAGAAAGTTATCACCCGTTTTTCCCGGGTTTTATTCCTGTTGAAGCTTGGAAAGTGGCGAAAGCTTACGAAAAATCTATTGCAGGAGTTTTTAATGGAAGAATTATTAAAGTTTAACTTCCAAATACAAATTTGAATTGTCCTTATAATACACTAATTTTGTGTTCCCAAAATTTTTTGCAGTATGGAGGATTATTTGAAAGGACTTAATGAATCACAATTTGAAGCCGTTACCACGTTACAGGGACCATTGATGGTACTTGCGGGGGCGGGTTCCGGGAAGACGCGCGTGCTTACCATGCGTATCGCTCATTTAATCACCAACGGAATTGATCCTTTTAACATTTTAGCGTTGACTTTTACCAACAAAGCAGCGAAAGAAATGAAAGAACGTATTGCAAAAGTGGTAGGACAAAGCAATGCACGGAGCCTTTGGATGGGAACTTTTCACTCTGTTTTTGCAAGAATTCTTAGAAGTGAAGGTCATTATTTGGGCTATCCGTCTAATTTTACGATCTATGATCAGCAGGATGCATTGAATGTTATCCGAAAAGTGATCAAAGACATGAATATTGATACGGATTTATACAAACCGAAAAAAGTTCAGTCAAGAATTTCAACGTATAAAAATAATCTGATCACTGTAAAAGCATATTTCAACAATCCGGAATTATTGGAGGCTGATGAAAAAGCCAACATGAAATTTATCGGGCAGATTTACCAGAAATATGTAGAGCAATGTTTCAAAAACGGAGCCATGGATTTTGATGATTTATTGTTGAAAACCAATGAACTGTTAACCCGTTTTCCGGAAGTGTTGGCAAAATATCAGGACAGATTCAGATATATTTTGGTAGATGAGTACCAGGATACGAACCATTCTCAGTATCTGATTGTAAAAGCTTTAGCATCAAAATTTGAAAATATCTGTGTGGTAGGAGACGATGCACAGTCGATTTACTCTTTCCGTGGTGCCAATATTTATAATATTTTAAATTTCAAAAAAGATTATCCGGATGCAATCACGGTTTCTTTGGAGCAAAATTACCGTTCGACGCAGAATATTGTAAATGCGGCAAACGTCGTTATTGCTAAAAACCTTCAGCAGTTTAAGAAAAATGTTTTCAGTGAAAATGAAGAAGGAGAGAAAATAAAAGTGTACCGTTCACTTTCAGATGCTGATGAAGCGAATTTCGTTGCCGGAAATATCTGGGAAACCAGAAACCGTGAACAAAGAAAATACAGTGATTTTGCGATTTTATACAGAACAAACTCTCAGACGCGTGCTTTTGAAGATGCATTGAGACGTAAAAATATACCTTATAAAGTATATGGAGGTTTGTCTTTCTACCAAAGAAAAGAGGTGAAGGATCTCATCGGTTACCTCCGTATTCTGGTGAATGAGAACGATTCTGAGGCATTAATGAGAATTATCAATTATCCCGCAAGAGGAATTGGTGAAACAACTCAAAATAAAATTATTGTTTTTGCAGACGCTCACAATATTTCTGTTTCGCAGGTTTTGAGTAATCTTCCGCAATATGCGCCACAATTGGGATTAAACAATGGAGTTTTGAATAAACTGAACGACTTTTGGTCAATGATTAAAGCATTTCAGGTTTTGTTGAAAACAGAAACAGCTTATAGTGTTGCGATGGAAGTAGCTAAACGAAGCGGTTTGATTAAATTTTTAAAAGACGACCATACTCCGGAAGGGATTTCCCGTGTAGAAAACGTTCAGGAATTAATGAACTCAATGCAGGGATTTATCGAAGAACAAATGCAGTTGGAAGACGGCGACCCAAGTTTGCCGAATTTCCTTGAAAACATCGCACTTTCTGCCGATACTCAAAAGAAAGATGATGAGGAAGAAATGGTATCATTAATGACGATTCACCTTTCCAAAGGACTGGAATTTCCGGTTGTGCATTTGGTTGGTTTAGAAGAAAATCTTTTCCCGAGTTTCATGAGTTCTACCACAAGAGAAGATCTGGAAGAGGAGAGACGTTTATTTTATGTGGCATTAACGAGAGCTGAAAAACAGGCATTTTTCTCTTATGCCATTTCCCGTTTTCAGTGGGGGAAAATCACAGATGCAGAGCCTTCAAGATTTTTAAGTGAAATAGATGAACAATATATAGAGTTTGTAAATCCTGCGATTGAAAAACGATTCATCAATAATTCGGGTGTAAAATCAAATATTTTCGATGAACATCCATCTGAACTGAAAGGCTTTAAAAGGGTTGAAAAGAAAACGATCGAAAGAGCAGATGGTTCAAAGCCAATTGCAGAACCAAAAAAATTAAAACCTGTTGCTACAGCGAGAATTATTAATCCAAGCGGAGCTTCTTCGCAGGATATCGAAGTGGGAGACAAGGTAAGACATGACCGTTTCGGGATCGGAGAAGTAACTTTCCTGGATGGAACAGATCCTCAGAACATCAAAGCAAAAGTAATTTTCATGCACGAAGGTGAGAAAAATCTAATTTTGAAATATGCTAAATTGACGAAGATTTAAGTCATTGCGAGGAACGAAAGTGACTAAGCAGTCTTTATAATTCCCATAAACTTTACAATTCACAGGTTTTCTGTATGATATGTAGAGTTTGTGGGATTTTTAATTATTAATCATTAAAATGAGGCAATATGAATTTCGTATATTTAAATCATAAAATGTTTCAAATGAAAAGGATTCTGATATTTTTAATTCTGACTATATTTTCAGCACCGCTTTTTTCTCAGGAATATCGTACGGAAAACAATATTCATTATTACGATGAAAAAGCCAATAAATCTGATGCTTATATCAATGAAAGATGTGTATTGGATATTTATATTCCGAAAAACGTTAAAAATTTCCCTACGGTTATTTGGTTTCATGGAGGTGGCTTGACAGGTGGACAAAAAGAAATTCCGGAAGGGTTGAAAAATAAAGGAATCGCTGTGATTGGCGTGAATTACAGGCTTTCTCCAAAAGTAAATGCTCCGAAATATATTGAGGATGCAGCAGCGGCTACCGCGTGGGTTTTTAAGAATATTAAAAATTATGGGGGTGATGAAAATAAGGTCTTTATTTCAGGACATTCTGCTGGAGGATATCTGGCGATAATGGTTGGTTTAAACAAAACCTATTTAAATAAGTACGGAATTGATGCTAGTAAATTTGCCGGAATTATACCTTTCAGCGGGCAGATGATCTCACATTTTACCGTAAGAAAAGAAAAAGGAATTGATGAACTGGATGCTAGAATTGATGATTTTGCACCACTTCATTTTATCAGAGCTGATGCACCGCCATTACTTTTGATCACGGGTGACCGTGAAAAGGAATTGCTGGGAAGATACGAAGAAAACGCTTATATGGCACGAATGATGAAATTGAAAGGTCATAAAGAAACAACGTTATACGAACTTCAGGGCTTTGATCACGGCGGAATGGCTCAGCCTGCATTTCCTTTATTATTAAATGAGATCAGAAGGGTAGAGAAGCTAAAGAAATAATAATTTCATAAAAAATTAAATATTAGCTTTGCAGAATTTATTTTTGCAAAGTTTTTTCTTTTTACAAATGTGATTTTAAAATTTATTTCGATATGGGAATCTTCTACAATAATGCAGTATGCGATATTTATATCGGGAAAAGTGCCGGTGGCAAAATGATGCAGGACATAAGAAATGCACAGAGAAACGTAAAAATTGTTTCACCTTATCTTTCTCCATTCCTGATTAAAGAATTGATTCATCTTCATTCAAAAGGAATTAAAATCAGGTTGATAACAACTGATGAAATTGAAGATTTTTATGGATATGACAAGAATATTCACAAGTTAATTATTCAGCAACAACATACCGATGAGAAGGCAAAGCAAACAAGAGATAATCTTATCAGTCTGTCTGGAACACTGCTTTTTACAATGATTGCATTGGGTGTTGTTTTGCTTCCTTTAATGTATCTTTTAAATAATTTTAAATTTGCTTATGGTTTTATCATCGTTGTTTTACTGTTTTTTTTAAGAGATTCTATTGTTAAGAAAATTAAAAACACGAAAGTTTATCGTTATACCTATAAACAACTTTTTCCGTTTAAGGTTTTTGTTTCTCCCAATAGCGGGAATTCAACTAATAAAACCTTTATTCATAGCAAAATTTATATTATTGACGATGAGATTGCTTATTTGGGTTCTCTTAATTTTACAGGAAGCGGAGTAAAAGAAAATCATGAAACAAGAATCCGAACTACCGATCCCAATGCTGTGGCAAAAATTATAGAAGAAGTAAAAGAAGTTTTTTATCATTCCAATTTACCCGAAAGAGATATTCAGTTTTGGGGAAGCCAGTTGTATGAAGAGCCGATGAACTAAAAATGTGATTTAAATTTCCATAGTTGATTTTTATTGTTTTAGAAACAGCATTTCACAATTTATTTTAAATAGTCAAGATCAATTTGTCAAAAAGCAATGCATAAATGATTTAAAAAAATTGAACTGTAACTTTCAAGACAAAACTTTTGTCATTACTGTATATTACCAATTATTAAATAGAAGCTTTTCATTGAAACTAAACTATTAAATTTGTAGCTCAAATATCAATTTACAGAATGAAATATATTGTTTTTTTATCCGTCTTTTTGACATCAGCACTTTCAGCTCAGCTGAGCAGATTTTCTGATCATGATTTATACGAACTGGGGAAAGTTTGGGGAATGGTGAAATATTATCACCCCGCAGTTTCTCAGGGGAAAGTAGATTGGGATGCTGTTTTGCTGCAATCATTTGCAAATCCATCGAAGCCGGATGTAAAGGAAATAACGAATCAATGGCTGAGTACAGCAGATCAGAGTAAATTTGATGAGATTGTAACAAAAGATATGGGTTGTGACAGCATTACACTTCGCAATTTTGATATCTCTTGGATTAAAAAATTGAGAAAAGTTGCTCCTGAAATTAAAACACGTTTGGTAAATTTAGCGGCTCAACCAAAAAATGTAGGCTCGTTCTATTCCAACCCTGTAGAAAACAGTATTCGTTTCAGCAGTAGCAATGAAAAAGTGTACGACAAATTTTCGGTGGAACTCAAAATGCTGGAGCTTTTCAGGATATGGAACGCTGTTGAGTATTTTTATCCTTATAAATATCTTTTGGATAATCGATGGGATGATGTTTTAAAAAAATACATTCCGATGTTCAGAAATATCAAAAGTGAAAAGGATTACCGGTCTGTCGCAATGCAGCTTTCTGCGGAACTGCAGGACACCCATACCGAGTTTGAAAATAAATATCAGTATGATGTACTTGGAGAAATGACCGCACCTTTTATTTTTCAGATGGTGGATGATAAAGTACTCATAACAGGAATAAAAGATGAAGCCAAGATGAAAAAATCCGGCTTGGAAACTGGTGATCTGATTACTAAAATCGACGGTAAAACGATTCTCAAAATAATGGATAGCAAATCAAAGTATTTTCCCTATTCCAATGAGTCAGTAAAAATAAGTGAGACATACAATTATCTTTTTAGCGGAAATGAAAAAACGATGTCAGTTGAAGGAATGAAAAAGGATGGAAAAACTTTTAAAACCACAGTGGAACGTGTAAAACGTATCTTCAACGATGAATGGGACAGAGAAGGTGTTCCGAATTATCATTTAAACTATAAAGGAAAGACTTACGAGTATTTGACATACAATGAGAAAGAAAACCGCCTAAATCCAAGTTTTCAAATTGAAGATAAGGTATATTTCGAGTTTTCATCATTAAAAGTTTCAGAAATTCCTGCACTCATGGAAACTTATAAAAATACAAGAGGATTTGTTTTCGATCTTCGCGGTTATAATAATGACGGTTCATTAATAAAGATTTTTGACTATCTATTGAGTAAACCGGAGCATTTCGGTATTATGACGCATGCTGATTTCAGCCAGCCAGGTAAATTCTGTTTTGTGGATAATATTATTGATAAGAGTTATAAGTTTGCAGGCAAAATTAATTCCGATCCATACAAAGGGCAAGTCGTTGTTTTAATTAATGAATATACGCTGAGTGCAGCAGAATTGTGGGCGATGATTTTTAAGAAAGTCCCTCATGTTATTTTTGTCGGAAGCCAGACTGCAGGTGCTGATGGGAATAAAACCTCTATTAAACTGACAAATGGAAACAAACTTATTTTTTCCGGATTGGGGATTTATTATCCGGATGGTGGAGAAACACAACGAATCGGTATAAAGCCTAATGTAATGGTACGCCCTACTGTTCAGAGCATCAGAAATAAAGAAGATGTTCTTCTTCTAAAAGCTCTTGAGTTAATTGATCAGAAAAAGTAAATTTTTTTATTTTTGCTAAGTACTTGGTAAAAGGGATCTGATTTCTTTGTTTCATAACAAATATTTCAGATCCCTTATTTATTTTAACTAATCAAAACAATTTCTACAATTAATTTTGGTTTTACATTTTTGACTGAAAATTAACAATGAACTGCAAAGCAAATTGAGCATTCACTGTAAAATTATCTTTCTACCAATTCTTTTACAGATTCACCATAAAAATCAATTTCAGATTTATTGATTTTCAATAACTGATACCATTTTCGGAAAGCTCCGATGAAAACAATTAGCATAAGAACCATCGCTATAACGGCTAATGTTGCCAATAAATACTGTTCTTTGGGAATATAAATGGCAGTTACCTGAATGTAGCCTGCCCAAAATGTAATTACTGCCATAAAAACTCCCGGAATTGCTGAGCACAATGCATATTTTCCTCGGTTTAATCTAATTAACATGGTTGTGCAGACAATTAATCCACAGGCGGCGAGAAGCTGATTACTGATCCCAAATAAAGGCCAGATACTGCTCACATTTCCTGTAAAAACCAAATATCCCCATGCAAAAGCGAAAATAAGACTGCTGATAATAATTCCCGGCATCCAGTTTTTATCATTGAATTTCGGAATTACAGAACCCAACATTTCCTGTAAGAAAAAACGCCCGACTCTCGTTCCTGCATCAATGGCAGTCAATATAAATACCGCTTCAAACATGATAGCAAAGTTGTACCAATATGCCATCAGCTGATCCATATAAGGAATCTTGTTGAAAATATGAGCCATCCCCACAGCGAGAGAAACTGCTCCTCCGGTTCGTCCGTGAAGATCAATCCCGATTTTTTGTGAAAAATAATCAATATCTACCCCATGTAAAGCTGGATGTGCAGCAATAAAAGCATCGTAAGAATCTTTCGGCGTATTGATGGCAAAATAATCTCCCGGCATTAATGTACACGCAGCGATTAACGCCATCAACGCAACAAAACCTTCTACCAGCATCGCTCCATAACCAACAAAAAGAATTTCTTTTTCTTTGTTCAGCATTTTCGGAGTCGTTCCGGTTGCAATCACAGCATGAAATCCTGAAATCGCACCACAGGCAATGACAATAAATATAAATGGTAAAACAGGCCCGCCGATTACAGGTCCGCCACCGTTTACAAACTGTGTAAGAGCCGGCATTTGTACTGTCGGATGAATGGCTATCACACCAATCGCCAACATAATAATGGTTCCGATTTTTAAATAAGTTGAAAGATAGTCTCTAGGAACCAGCAGTAACCAAACCGGCAATACGGAAGCTAAAAATCCGTAGAGAGGAATAGCGATAGAAATCGTTGTGATGTCCCATGAGAAAAGATTATTCATTGTTTCATTCTGCATCAGATTATGTCCCCCAATGATTCCTGCAATCAGAAGAACTCCACCTAAAATACTCGCAAAAGTCACCGAGTTTTTTCTGTAACGCATGATCAGTCCCATAATGATCGCAATCGGCATCGTGATCACAACGGTAAATAATGACCAGGAAGCTTCATGCATTGCGTTGATACAGGCTAAAGATAATCCGGCAAGCGTAAGAATTAAGATGAACAAAATAGCAAAACCGGCAACAGTTCCCGTCGTTTTACCGATTTCTTTGGAGGCAATTGTTGCTAAACTTTGCCCTTTGTGGCGGACAGATGCAAATAAAACAACCATATCATGAACGCCACCACCCAAAACACAGCCAATTAAAATCCATAAAGCTCCCGGAAGATATCCGAATTGTGCTGCCAAAACTGGTCCCACCAATGGTCCGGCTGCTGCAATTGCCGCAAAATGATGTCCGAAAAGAACATTTTTATTAGTCGCTACATAATCTTTACCATCAGCAAATTCTAAAGCCGGAGTAGTATTGTTGTCATTCAATTTTAATACTTTATTGGCCATGAAAATTCCGTAGAAACGGTAGGCTATGGCAAAAATAAGCACAGAAACGAAAACGAGTGTAAGTGCATTGATGTTATTTAAGAAATCCATATCAGTAAAGTTTTTTATAATAAAATAATTAAATTTTTTGTTTGTTTTAATTTGAATAATTTAAACAAAAGCCAAGATAATTAATTTTGATATAAAAATATTGATATGTATACTAATTTAGCAAATTTATAATTTTATAATAGTAAATTATTGATAATTAAATAATTGATTAATAATGTGTATTATTTTGTATGAGAGACAATAAAATTCACCATTTCATCATTCAGTTGATTCATATAGGTTTTATCGGTTGTTCCAAAACCATGAACGCCGTCTTTTACAACAACTAAATGATTTTCTATGTTCTGTTTTTTTAGTTTTTTGACCAATTTTTTCGACTGTTTTATTGGTGCCACTTTATCTTTATCTCCGTGAAGAATAAAGGTGGGAACAGCATTTTCGGCATCATTGACTGGAGAAACCGTTTCGAGATAATCGATCGCTTTTCTTTTTTCGGTCTGAATATCATATCCTGAAATTCCAAGAACTAATTTTTGCCTGATTTCCACAATCGGCTTAAAAAACCAACCAACGATGGTTACCGGAATTTTACCTAATCTTGTATGCAAAAGTTTATTTAAATCTGTTGGTCCGAAATTGCTCACCACATAATTTACCTTTCCGGAATAAGCCGAAAGTTCAGGACTTCCAACATACTCGTTATCGTTTGTATAGGCTGACAGCATTGATAAATGTGCACCAGAAGAAGCTCCGAAAAATCCAATATTATTAGTGTCAAAATTATATTTTTCTGCATTTTTTCTCACCCATCTCACTGCATCTTTAGTATCCTGAATGGGCTCCGGAAAATGAACGGTTTCGCTTACCAAAGTATTATCAATACTAACGACCGCATAATTTTTTTCAATTAATTTCAAAATAAAACTTTCGATATAGCTGTTGGATCTTACAGTTTTATCGCCTTTAGCCCAAGCGCCGCCGTGAACATAAACCACAACCGGAAATTTTCCTGAAACAGGATTTTTTGGTTGATAGATATCTAATTTGAGAGGATTTCCTGAACTGTCATTTTTATAAGTGATATTTTCTAAAAATGTTGTCTTTTCTGGAAGAAGAGTGCTTGAGGGTAGTTTAGTTTCGTTAATTGGTGGTTGAGAATAACTTAAACAGAATAAGCTTAAACATAAAATAAAAAACAGGTTTGTAGAAAACCTGTAGATTATATTGCAATTCGTTAATTTCATAGAATATTATTTTGAAGAATCTTATTTTACTAACTCCTCAAAAAGTCTACCAAAAGTTTTTTCCAAATCAATGGATTTTCCTGGATGAGGTCTGGAAGTCTGCACAACAGCACTTCGAACTGCCGTCAGCCAACGGAAACGTTCAGGAATTTCGAGCTGAGCAATGGGTCCGCCGTCTTTAGTTCCTTCTGCAATTTTTTTGAAACTTTCCAGATTCTGAATAATATCATCATAATCCAATTTGCTGTGCATCAGTTTAAATTTATCTGGACACAAATAAAATTCAACTTTGATAAATTTTTCTTTTTTAGAAAACATTACCAATCCAATGTTGAAAAATTCTTCTCTCTCAACCTTCGGAACCAAGCGTATGACGGCGTATTCGTAAATTTTATCCTCTTGCATTTTTGGCTTCGTTTAAAAAGATTTCAGAATGTTCTAATCGGGTTTTCAAAAAATTGAAATATACCTCACGGATTTCTTCAGGTGTTTCATCGGCATCGTTCCAATGCAGCCAATCTTTAGGGATCAGATTAACGATTTCCCTGAAAACAGTTTCGTTTAAAACTTCTTTAGCGAATGTATCAGCTTCATCCAATTTTGTTGCTTTTGGAAGCAAAACATGGTCTTTTACATATTTAAACGGAGTTTTTGCTGCTGTTTCAAAATTCTGCCATGAATGATGGAAATAAAAGGAAGCACCGTTGTCGATTACCCACAATTCTTTGTGCCACATCAACATATTGGTATTCCTGAAAGTACGGTCAATATTGGTAATAAAGGCATCCAGCCAAACTATTTTTGAAGCTAAAAGAGGATCAACCTGAATGCTCGGATCGTAAGTAATTGCCTCGGAAAGATAATGCAATCCCAAATTCAGCCCTTCAGAATTTTTCAATAAATCCTGAATTTCCTCATCTGCTTCTGTTCTTCCGAAATCTACATCAAGGTTGATAAATACCAGTTCAGGAATTTTTAATCCTAATAATTCTGTGATTTTTCCACCTAATAATTCAGAAATCAACATTTTAACTCCATGACCTGCGCCACGAAATTTCAAAACATATTTAAAATCATCATCAGCCTCTGCCAAAGCCGGAAGCGAACCTCCTTCACGAAGCGGCAGAATGTAACGCATGACGGTTACCGTTCTTAAATCCAACATGAAGCAAAAATAAGGTTTTTACTTTGTGTTTATTTCTATTTATACTATTTTTAAGTGAAAATTAGATTAATCATTAAAAATATACAGTCTGTCATTCTGAATGGAGCAAGCATAATGAACAATCTATTATGAGATTTCTCCTTCATTGAAATGGCAAAACTTATGTTTTCAAGTAAAAAAATAAAATATGCAGATAATAAAACAACAAAATATTATCATCTCAAACCCTGAAACCAGAGATTTTCTTGCAGACGCTTATTATCCGGAAACGAATGAAAAATTACCGCTGGTCATTTTTGTGCATGGCTACAAAGGTTACAAAGATTGGGGGGCCTGGAATTTAATGGCAGAAAAGTTTGCAGAAGCCGGTTTTTTCTTCGTTAAATTTAATTTTTCAAACAACGGAACGACGATTGAAGATCCTCATAATTTTGCTGATTTGGAAGCTTTTGGTAATAATAATTATTCTAAAGAACTTTCGGATTTGAGCGCTGTGATTGATTATTTTGTGACTGATGAAAAAGTTGACGATCAAAAAATAATTCTGATGGGTCACAGTCGAGGAGGAGGGATTTCTATTATTAAGACTTATGAGGATGAAAGAATTAACGGTTTAATTACGTTGGCAAGTGTCGATACTTTAGAACGTTTTCCTAAAAATGATGCTTTTGAAAAATGGAAAGAAGCAGGAGTTTATTATGTCGTGAATGGAAGAACGAAGCAGGAAATGCCACATTATTATCAGTTTTACGAAGATTTTGAGAAAGATCCTCATCGGTTTGATGTTGAACGATCTATGGAAATGGCAAAAGCTCATGTGTTAATTATTCATGGGACAAATGATGAAAGTGTATCCTTGAAAAATGCAGAACATCTTCATATTTTAAACCCAAACTCAGAATTATTTTTAATTGAAAATGCCAATCATACTTTTGGATCAAAAGAACCTTGGGAAAGCAATGAATTGCCAAAAGATCTGAATGAAGTAGTCGAAAAATCTATTGAATTTATTAAGGAAAAAATGTAAAATATTATAATGTATTGAATTTCAATATTTTTTTTAATTGTTGCAATTTTTCATATATTAGTGATAAATATTAATTCACTAAAAATTAAAATTATTATGAAAAATTCAAACTTGAAAAACGGTCAGAAATTAGGCAGGGAAGCTCAAAAAAACATTGTTGGCGGAGACAAGGTTTTACCATGTGTAACTGGATGTGTGAATTTTTATCTAAGTGACGGACAGGGAAGATGTGTTGTGCCTCCTTGTAATACAAATTACGGTACTGAAGTTCAGGTAAACGGACGTTGGCAGTGTTGCTTTTAAGAATGAAAATAAAAAAGGAGTGAAAATTTTTCACTCCTTTTTTAATAAGTTTTTACAGCGTTCTTTTTCACCGATTTTAAAAGTGCCCTGAAATTTTTCATAGTCATCATTTCTGTTGACGGATTAAAAATAGTTGCCTTGTCACCTTTCTCTACCGAAACTTCTGAATAGGCTTTAAAAGAATATATCTTTTTCATTGTTGAAATATCGTAAACATCCATTATCGCAAAAGTCTCATTTTTTTTGTATTCATATTGAACTCCAATTGAATTATCTAAGGCATTTCTAACTTTAAAGGTGTAGATATTGACCAGGAAATTAAAATCTGAACTGTTTTTTAATGTTTCAAGATCTTCAGCTTGAGGTTCAAAGGGAATATTATTTTGGATAAGATTTTCCGACTTGGCAGTTTTTAAATCGGAAGCTTTACCGTTACTCAAATCCTGAAATAACTGCAAAGTCTGTTTACTCATCATTTCTCTGTGATGCGAATCTACGTCTGTGTTGATGTTATTAATCAACCATTTTTTGTCTTTTGAAAACACCAGTGATTTGCTATAGATTCCGTAATCTTTTCTTACAGGATAATAACATGATTGTAGAGTAAATACAATGATAAATAAGTAAATATATTTTTTCATAAATAAGTTTAAACTATTTAATTAAAATTTTCCAGGCTTCATCAATCTTACTTTTTATCAATAATTTCTGTGCTTCCCGGTGAATATTTTCATTTGAATGACAATTTTCAGAAGGTAAAACTTCTACGTTTGCCAACATTCCCAGATCGTTTCCTGTAAAGACTTTGCTGTATTTTATTTCATTGGGAAGAAGATCGAAACCGATCCCTTTTGTGACCAAAGGTTTTGGGACTTCAAACAAATTATTTTCATTATTTCTGGAATACCAGTTTCCGCCTAAACGAGCCACTATATCCAGTTTTGCCTGATCTAAATTTCCCTCTTCATTCAAATATTCTTCTCTGATGTGGATTTTCTGAACTTCGCAAATAACTAAATTTCCTGCGCCGCCTTGATCTCCCAAATGTTTAACCTCTAAAACTTTGCATTCAAAATTAACAGGACATTCTTCGATCAGCTTTGGTTGAACTATATCAGCATCTTTCATCGTCAGTCCTGATTTGATGAATTCGTTTACGCCGTCTCCGTACTCTGTTGAAGCTAAAGAAATTTGCTGTACAATCGGGAAATTTACCGTTCCAATGACCACTTCAGAAGTTTCCAAAACATTTTCCAATGTATGTTTTGTCGTATTATCACGAACTCTCCTCGAGGGCGAAAAAATTAAAATCGGAGGAACCGTACTGAACATATTGAAAAAGCTGAACGGCGATAAATTGCTGTTTCCTTCTTTGTCGACCGTAGAAGCCAGAGCAATAGGTCTCGGTGAAACGGCAGTCTGCATGATGGTTTGCAGTTGTACAGCGGTGAGTTCGGATGGGATTACTGTTTTCATGTTGTTGGTTTGGTAATATAAGTGTATGTGTCTTAAAAAGAAATGCTTCAACTCCGCTCAGCATGACATTTCTAATACTAACTGCTTTAATTTTTGCAATACATTTTTAGCGATGTCATACTGAGCATGTCGAAGCATCTCAGTATTATTAAATTTTATTTTGAAGGAATAATTTTGCCGGAAACTTCACCGAAACCTACTCTTATACCGTCTTTTTCAGCCCAGGCTTTCATTGTCACTGTATCGTTGTCTTCAATGAATTTTCTTTCCTGTCCGTTAGATAAAGTAATTGGGTTTTGTCCTCTCCAAGTTAACTCAAGCATAGAGCCGAAAGATTTTGGATCGCTTCCTGAAATTGTTCCGCTTGCATACAGATCACCGACTTCAACATTACAGCCGTTTACGGTATGATGAGCCAACTGCTGCGCCATATTCCAATACATATGTTTGTAATTGCTCTCAGAAATCAGATTCTCTTCACCGTTTTCTGGCTTCAAATATACTTCAAGATTGATGTCATAATTTTTATCACCTTCAAACTTTAAATAGTCTAAAACTTCAGGATCTTGTTTAGGAGAGGCTGTTTTGAATGGTTCCAGAGCTTCCAGCGTTACCACCCACGGTGAAGCAGATGAACCGAAATTTTTAGCCAAAAATGGTCCTAGCGGAACATATTCCCAAGCCTGAATATCTCTGGCAGACCAGTCATTAAAAATAATCATTCCGAAAATAGCGTCTTCTGCATTTTTTGTAGAAATACTTTCGCCCATCTCTGTATTTTGGTTGATGATGAAAGCCATTTCCAATTCGAAATCCAATTGTTTTGACGGTCCGAAAACCGGTTTGTCGGAGTCTGCAGGTTTTGTCTGACCTTTAGGACGGTTAATTTCCGTTCCTGAAACTACAATAGAAGAAGCTCTGCCGTGATATCCTACAGGAAGATGTTTCCAGTTGGGCAGTAATGCATTTTCCGGATCTCGGAACATCTTTCCAACGTTAGTTGCGTGTTCGATACTGCTGTAAAAATCCGTGTAATTCGGAATGTGAACAGGCATCATCATCATTACCTGATCCAGATCATAGAAGGCTGCTTCAATGGTTTTCTCGTCTTTCGACAAGATGGACCCTTCCAGTAATAATTCCTGAATTTTTGCACGAACGGCATTAGTTACGGGTTTACCTAATTCAATAAATTCGTTTAGTGTGTAGGCTTCAAAAATATTGTCGTCCAGACCTTCAATATCTTCAAAATAACTAAAGTCATATAACGTTGCAAGATCAATGATCTGATCTCCGACTCTTGTACAACAGCTTATATATTCTTTGTTAAAAACCGCTACTCCAAAAGGAATATTGTGAATTGAAAAATCCGAATTTGAGGAATACTCTACAAATGATTTCATAATTTAGTAATTTAGTTAAGAATAAATCTGTTGAAAATTTTACTTTAATATCTTTTGATTTCTGAATATTATTTTAGAAATTTTAATATTATTTTATTTTTGTTTTTTAGAGATTGATTCTTCATCAATCCATCTGGCTTTGGTATTAATATCAATCAGGTACAAAATATTGTCCTGTCTTGTCAGCAGTAAAGTTTTGGTAACAGGAATAGGAACTTTTTTATTTTCCAGCATATCTGCTCTTAAAGAAACGATATTGTTTTTATTTCTCATAATATCGCCGGAAAATACATTCGAGCTTGTTTGTCCCGTGGCTTTATCATCAAAAACTTCTACGTAAGTTGCTTTATTTCCTTTGATGACGATAAAATCTCTTTCTGTATGATCTGCTTCGTCTTTAATGAAAACAAATTTCTTGTTGTCAATATTTACAGATTCCAGATTCTGATTGATTCCTTTTCTTTCTTCAAGTCTGGTAAGAATATCGTTTAATGAACCGTATTGCGCTTTTAAGCTAAAAGTTGCTCCTAAAACTAATATTCCTATTAAAAATTTTTTCATATAATGTGTTTTATAAAAAAAGTTTTGCCAGGATTTTTCATCCCGACAAAACTCTATATTGTAATTAAATTAAAGATTTCCTCTTTTATCTTGCTCTCTTTCTAACGCCTCAAATAGCGCTTTGAAATTACCTGCACCAAAACTCTGAGCACCGTGTCTTTCAATGATTTCAAAGAAAAGAGTAGGACGGTCTTCTACAGGTTTTGTGAAGATCTGTAATAAATATCCTTCCTCATCATGATCAATAAGTATGCCTAAATCCTGTAATTTTTTAAGATCCTCATCGATGTGTCCCACTCTCTCAGGAACCATGTCGTAATACGCTTCCGGCGGAGCAGAAAGGAATTCTACACCACGTTTTTTCAACTCGGTTACCGTGTGGATAATATCTCTGGTTGCCACGGCAATGTGCTGTACCCCTTCGCCTTCATAGAAATCCAGATATTCTTCTACCTGAGATTTCTTTTTACCTTCTGCAGGCTCGTTGATCGGGAATTTTGCAAATCCGTTTCCGTTGGACATTACTTTAGACATCAGAGCAGAATATTCTGTGTTGATCTGTTTGTCGTCAAAAGAAAGGATGTTGACAAATCCCATTACTTTTTCGTACCATTCTACTGTTGGGATCATTCTGTCCCAGTCTACATTTCCTACGCAGTGGTCAACATATAATAAACCAGCTTCTTCAGGCTTATAATCACTTTCCCATTTTTGATAACCAGGCATGAAAGGACCTGTATAGTTTTTTCTTTCGATAAACATGTGAACAGTTTCTCCGTAAGTATAAATTCCGGACATTCTTACTTCACCATGCTCATCAGTCAAAGTTGTAGGTTCTAAATATGGTTTTCCTCCTCTTTTTGTTGTTTCTTCAAAAGCTGAATAGGCATCATCTACCCAAAGTGCCAAAATTTTAACACCATCGCCGTGTTTTTTTACATGCTCATTGATTGGAGAATCAGATTTAAGGCCAGTCGTTAAAATCAATCTTATTTTTCCCTGCTGAAGAACATAAGATGCACGGTCTCTCACACCGGTTTCAGGACCTGCATACGCAACTGACTGAAAACCGAAAGCTGTCTTGTAATAATGAGCTGCCTGCTTAGCATTACCCACATAAAACTCGATATAATCTGTACCGTTGATTGGCAAAAAGTTCTCTGCCTGAGCAATCTTTTCGGCAAATGTTAATGTTGACATATTTTCTATTTTTTACTTTTATTTAAGGTGCAAATTACAAAATTTCGTGAAACTGTTAAAATAGAAACAAACAGTTGTTAGTTAAAGTTTTAATAAAAAAATGACTGTATAAAAATAATAGAAATCCACACAAATTGTATGACTTAATACTGATAGAATTAAATATTAATGCTTAAATCTCTCATAAGCCGCTTTCTCAAGCATCTCTCTGTCATCAGGATGTGCAATACTAATAAGTTCCTGAGCTCTCTGGCGAAGATTTTTTCCGTATAAATAAACGCTGCCATATTCTGTAACCACCCAATGAATATGACCTCTCGTTGTTACAACTCCCGCTCCCTGTTTAAGAAAAGGAACAATTCTGGAAACACCTCTTTTCGTTCTTGACGTGATGGCGATAATTGGTTTTCCGTCTTCGCTTAAAGCGGCTCCCCGCATAAAATCCATTTGTCCGCCGATTCCACTGTACTGCATGGTTCCGATAGAATCTGCACAAACCTGTCCCGTAAGATCAATTTCAATAGCTGAATTTATAGCTACCATTTTTTTGTTTCTCATAATATTGATCGGGAAATTCACTGTACCTACATCATCAAATGAAAATACCGTATTATCATCCACATAATCATACAGTTTCCTTGTTCCAAAGCAGAAACTTGTAATGGTTTTATTATCGTTATAGCCTTTATATTTGTTATTGATGACATCATTTTGAATTAAATTAATCACGCCGTCGCTCAGCATTTCGGTATGAACACCTAAATCTTTGTGATTTCCCAGGCATTTTAAAACTGCGTCAGGAATTGTTCCGATTCCCATTTGAAGCGTTGATCTGTCGTCAATCAACTCAGCAACATTTTTTCCTACTAACATTTCATCAGGACCAACCTTAGCACCATAATCTACTGTCGGAAGCTCTTCTTCATGCCAAACCAATTTATGGATTTTACTGATGTGAATCATTCCGTCACCATGAGTTCTCGGCATTAAAGGATTAACAATGGCAACAATAATTTTGGCGGTATCAACGGCGGCTCTTGCAACATCCACAGAGGTTCCCAATGTACAGAAACCATGTTTGTCAGGCGGAGAAACAGTGATTAAAGCCACATCTAAAGGCAAAATATTTTTTCTGAATAAGATTGGAATTTCACTTAAAAAGACGGGAACAAAATCTCCCCGGTCTGAGTTCACGGCATCACGCACCGGACCGGAAACAAACAGAGAATTCACGAAAAATTTGTCCTTATATTCAGGTTTTGCAATTTCCACATTTCCCTGTTGGGTAATGGAAACCATTTCTACGTTATCCAAACGATGAGATTGCCTCGCCAGTTCGTCGATTAAGTAATTCGGAGTACATGCGCTTCCGTGAAAGAAGACACGATTTCCGCTTTTGATGGTGTAAATTGCTTCTTCTGCACTTATATAATTATACATATTGAGATATTTTAAATTTACTTTTAATATCCTAAAGATAGCGCATATTGTTTTTATTTAGTCTATATTTTAGCCCACTTGTTAGAGATATTTATCATGTTTTCAGTGAAATTTATGCAATAAAAAAAAGGACCAAATTTTAAATTTAGTCCTTACTATTTTTATGATAAATTCAAAGCAAAAAGCCAGTCGCCAAAAGCCGCATTATTCCTGTGAACGGTCTTCCAAACTATGATCTTCATTTTCCAGCCATGAAGTTTTGTATGACGGATCTTCCACTTTCATTGCTTCTTCAGTAATTTTTAAAGGCCTGAAAGGATCTACCATCACCGCATATTCTTCAGTGAATTTTTTACCAATACTTCTTTCCATTGCTCCTGGATGTGGTCCGTGAACAATTCCTCCCGGATGAAGCGTAAAATCCATCAAATCAATATGATTTCGGCTCATAAAATCACCTTCTGTGTAGAATAAAACCTCATCAGAATCGATATTGGAGTGATTGTAAGGTGCCGGAATCGCCATTGGATGATAATCGTACATTCTTGCACAGAACGAACAAACCACGAAATTGTGTGCCTCAAAAGTCTGGTGAACCGGCGGCGGTTGGTGAATTCTTCCTGTTATCGGTTCAAAATTTTTGATATTAAATTTATAAGGATAAAAATATCCGTCCCAACCTACAACATCAAACGGATGCGTTGCGTAGATGAAATCGGTAATCTGATTTTCCTTTTTTACTTTAATTAAAAATTCTCCTTTTTCGTCTTTTGGTTCAACGAAAGTTGGTGTAATAATGTCTCTTTCGCAGAAGGGAGAATGTTCCAATAACTGTCCGAATTCGTTTCTATATCTTTTTGGAGTATAAATCGGGGAATGACTTTCAACAACAAAAAAAACAGTATCGTCAGAATTCAATTCAACCTGATAGATTGTTCCTCTTGGAATAATTAAATAATCACCAACAGAAAAATCCAGATTTCCTACAAAAGTTTTCAAAATTCCACTCCCGTTATGAACATACAGAAGTTCATCGCATTCTGCATTTTTATAGAAATAATCCATCGATTTTCTTGGCTTCGACAATCCCATTTTCAGGTCGTTGTTCACCATCAGAAACTTTCTGCTGTCCATAAAATCGTCTTCAGGAGTGACATTCATTCCTTTAAACATTCTTGGCGTTACATTTTTATCAACGGCAATTTTCGGAGTTAAATCTTTTGCTTCACCGATCGATTTGATTTGAGTAGGGCGGTGAGTATGGTATAACAAAGAAGAAATTCCGTGAAAACCTTCTGTTCCGAAAAGCTGTTCGTAGTAGAATTTATCTTCCGGAGACTTGAAAATCGTATGCCTTTTTTGTGGGATATTTCCCGACTGATGATATCTCATTTTACTTTTATATCTTGATTCTCAAATTTAATATTTTTTAATGAATTGAAATTTAAAAACAATTTTTATTTAAGTTTTGTTGTTCTAAAATTAATTGTTAGTTTTGTCTAACAATTTTAATTTCATGAAACGAATATTATTTTCTGTAGTTCTTTTATCATCATATTGTTTCTCGCAGGAATCAGATAGTTTGACTTTTGATGATTCTAAAAAACTTGATTCTGCTAAAACTTTAAACAAAAAAGAAATCAAAACGAAAAGTATTGATGATGTGGTGATTACAGGAACAATAAAGCCAATCAGCCGATCCAAAAGTCCGGTTGCTGTGGAAATTTACGACCAGAAATTCTTTCAGAAAAATCCGACACCTAATATTTTTGAAGCGATTGCGATGGTAAATGGTGTAAAACCTCAGCTGAATTGTTCGGTTTGCAATACGGGAGATATTCACATTAACGGTCTGGAAGGACCTTACACCATGATTTTAATTGATGGAATGCCAATTGTCAGTTCTCTTTCCACTGTTTACGGATTAAGCGGAATTCCGAACAGTTTGGTTGATCGTATTGAAGTAGTGAAAGGTCCGGCTTCCTCGCTTTATGGTTCTGAAGCCATGGGTGGAGTGATTAATATTATTACAAAAAATGCTCTCACAGCACCTAAATTGAGTGTGGATGTGATGACGACAAGCTGGGCAGAAAATAATATTGATTTTTCAACGAAATTTAACTTGGGTAAAAATGTGGCTTCATTATTAAGCTTAAATTATTTTAATTCAACGAAAAGATTTGATGAAAATAAAGACAATTTCACCGATGCCGCTTTGCAAAACAGAATTTCAGTTTTTAATAAATGGAATTTCCGGCGAAAAGAAAACCGATTGGCAAGTTTTGCGCTGAGGTATTTGTATGAAGACCGTTTTGGAGGGGAAATGCAGTGGAACAAATCGTATTGGGGAAGTGATGAAGTATATGGCGAAAGTATTTATACGAACAGAGTAGAGGCGTTTGGAGTGTATCAGTGGCCAATGAAAGAAAATATTGTCACACAGTTTTCTTATAATTTTCATGATCAAAATTCTTTCTACGGAAATAATCCTTTTGTCGCAAGGCAAAAAGTAGCTTTTACGCAAACGTATTGGGATAAAAAACTTGGAAATCATGATTTAATTGTAGGAGCAACTTTCAAACAAACTTTTTATGATGATAATACGCCCGGAACTTTATCGAGTGATGGCTTGATTAATGAACCGATGAAGTCTCCAATTTTAGGATTATTTATTCAGGATCAGTGGGAAATTAATGAAAAAAATACATTGTTATTAGGCTATAGATTTGATTACGATAAAATCCATCATGCAGTACATTCACCACGTTTTGCCTGGAAATTTTCGCCGAATCCTTATCATACCTTGAGATTCAATTTTGGAACGGGTTTCCGGGTCGTGAATTTATTTACGGAAGACCATGCAGCGTTAACGGGTTCCCGTGATGTTGTCATTAAGTCAGATTTAAAACCTGAAAGATCTATCAACGGAAACTTAAATTATATCTGGAAAATTCCTGTCGGTGACAAACTGGTAAATCTTGATGCTTCTGCATTCTACACCTATTTCAGTAATAAAATTGTAGGCGATTTTGATACGGATCCTCAAAAAATTATTTATGATAACCTTCAGGGATACGGAATTTCAAGAGGTGCTTCTTTAAATATAGATTACAGTTTCAGTTTTCCTTTAACTGTTAATTTAGGCATGACTTATCTTGATGTTTACCAGAAATTTGATGGGGAAAAAAATAAAGTTCAGCAGCTTCATGCCCCGAAATGGAGCGGAACTTATAGTTTGACATATAAATTCCAACATAATCTGACCATAGATTTTACAGGACAATTTTATGGACCAATGCGACTGCCGGTCTTACCGAATGATTACCGACCTGAATATTCTCCGTTTTATAATTTAGCTAATATTCAGATTTCTAAGAGTTTTAAGTCCGGATTTGAAGTCTATGGCGGAATTAAAAATGTATTCAATTTTACTCCGAAAGATCCTTTAATGCGACCGTTTGACCCATTTGATAAAAATGTAAACGATCCGATTAATAATCCCAATCATTACACTTTCGATACGACTTATGGATATGCTCCGATGCAGAAAATAAGAGGTTTTTTAGGAGTTAGATATACTTTGAAATGAAAAAAAATATCATAATTTTATTTTTAATGTTAGTGCCTTATTTTTGTCTTTCACAGATGAAAACAGGCACTTTTTCGGATTTGGAAAGTCGGCAGAAAGAAAATCCGAAACCGATTATTATTCATATTTATACCGATTGGTGTTCTGTCTGCAGGATTGAATCTTTCAATTTGAATAAAGACGAAGATTTAGTTAAAACAATCAATGAAAATTTTTACTTCATCCATTTTGAAGCGGAAAAAACAAAAGATAAAATCAATTTTCAGGGAAAAGAATTTAATTATTTACCTAATGGAAATTCAGGAATTCATGAATTAGTTTTGGCTTTGTCTAAAAATAAAACTCAGCCTGTTTATCCGGTGTGGATTATTTTAGATAAGAATCAGAATTTGGTTGAATATCATGAGGGATTGTTTAAACCGGAGGATATGAAGAAGAAATTAAAGGAGATTTCAACTTTAAAGTTGATGCTCATTCAATTTTGAAAATAGTTATCTCATTAGAGCTAAAGTATTTATCATAAAATTTTTGAGAGACCGTTTTTTTAATTTTTTTATTATACTCATTCGGAGAAATAAAAAAGGTTATTTTTTCTCCTTTGGAACTTAATTTATTATCAAATTCAGAAGAATTCTGTATAGAAATAATCGGTAAAAAGTCAAATTCAGGATATTCTTTTAAATGAATAAGAATAGAGGTGCTGGTTTTTCCAATATTTTTGTAGTCCTGAAAAGTTCCTTCTAATTTCTTATAACCGAAATCTCTAATACTTACTGTATTATCATACTCTTTCATTTTGTAACAGTTTCGTGTGAAAAATAGAAAAAATATTCCTGTGCAAATTATTAATAGTGGAATTATATAGAATTTATAGTTAATAGTTTTTTTATTTGAACGGGTGTATTTTTCTTTACAATAAAAAATTAAATCATCATAATTTAGATCTTCATTTTTAAAAGTAGTGAATTTTTGATTAGGAAATTTTATCTCCAATTTATATGTTTTTATAATTCCAAATATGCTCTTAACTTCTTTTTGATAATTTTGTTCTATGTAAAAGATTTTTTTATTAGGAATTATCTTTTTTTTACCTAAAGCATTTATTATCTCAGTTTCGTTCGATGAAATATTAATTCGATAAATACCTGAAAGTGAAAAGTAAGCGAATAAAATGTAAGGCGTGAAAAATATTGAAACAAAAGATAAATCTAAAGAACCGTTTTTGTATACTATAAAAGGTAAAGCGATTATGGAAATGAGTAAAACATTCAATTCATTGTCAAAAAACTTTTTTTTGTATGTAAATTTCGTTTCAGACATTTCTATTTCTTATTATTTCAAAAGCACCGCAACAATCCCCAAAATCGCCGGCAACGCCTGAACAAAGAATATTTTTTTCGTAGCAGAAATAGCACCATAAATTCCGGCTACAGCGACACATCCCAAGAAAAATAACGAAATATTGGTCTGCCATTTCGGATCTTCAATCAAAAAGGACCAGATTAATCCGGCAGCGAGAAAACCGTTGTACAATCCCTGATTGGCGGCTAAACCTTTGGTTGGTTTAAACATTTCGGCGGGCAGTGCAGCTTTAAAAACTTCTTTTCCTTTGGTTTCCCATGCAAACATTTCCATCCAAAGAATATAGATGTGTTCGATGGCGACGATGGCAATTAAAATTTTGGCTACGATTTCCATGATTTACTGTTTTGTGATTGTAAAACTAAAAAAATAAAGTTAAGTTTGGTCATACAATTTTCAAAAATGGAAACTTTCAAGGCGCATTTGGATAAATTTATTACGGTTAATGATGAGGAATTTACTTCTATATCTTCCTTTTTCAATGTTTTGGAAGTGAAGAAAAAGCAGAATCTTACATTGAGCGGAGAGATTTGCAGATCTATGTATTTTGTGCAGAAAGGCTGTCTGAGAAAATTTTTTATTAATGAAAAAGGAGTTGAACAAACCACTGAATTTGCCATAGAAAACTGGTGGATTACCGATACTTTTGCATTTGAAAGACAGGCAAAATCCGGTTTTACGATTCAGTCTGTAGAGCGGTCTGTTGTTTTGGTTATTAATGTTCAGGCGCAGGAAGAATTATTGAAAAAGCATCCTATAATGGAAAGGTATTTCAGAATGGTTTATCAGCGGGCTTATGCAGCAGCAGAACGCAGAATCCGTTATTTGTACGAAATGAGCAGGGAAGAGCTGTATGTGCATTTCAGTACGCAGTATCCTTGGTTTATTCAGAGAATTCCACAATATTTAATTGCATCTTTTTTGGGTTTCACACCGGAATATTTAAGTGAAATAAGGGCGAAATTACGTTCTTAAACCAGTTTAAGATTTTTGATGTTTTAATCATTGACCTTTGTATCAGAAATTTAAAACAAAATAATATGAGTACAAGAGTAAACATCGCAACTACAGATTCAGCAGCTTACAAAGCAATGATGGGATTGGAAGGGTATCTTCAGAATATTTCTTTGAATAACATTCAGAAAGAATTAATAAAAACCAGAGCCTCACAAATCAACGGATGTGCATTCTGTCTGGATATGCACACAAAAGATGCTATGAAATATGGTGAAACTCCGCAAAGAATTTTCCTCCTGAATGCATGGAGAGAAGCAAAAGAATTGTATACTGAAGAGGAGCAGGTGCTTTTGGAAATGACCGAGGAAATTACCTTAATCAGCCAGAAAGGGTTATCAGAAGAGACTTACTACAAAGCCAAACAGGTTTTTGATGAAGCTCAGATTGCACAAATTATCATGGCGATTGTTACCATTAATGCATGGAACAGAATTGCTATTGCCACGCATATGCCGATCGGAAAATAATTTTCCTGAATATTTTAAGTTATTTACAAAAAACGCTTCTCTACATTTGAGAAGCGTTTTCATTATAGTTTACAGTTCAATTGCAAAACATTTGCATTTAAGGGCTGTTCAATTTTCCGTTCCAATTTCTGATCATTTACTGTTACATAAATTTCCATCGAGCCTGTTCCGACGTGCAAGGATAAAATATGTCCACCGTAAGCATTGAATTTATCATCAGTTGCAACACCATGAACGTGAATAGATGGACCTTTTTCATTCCAGGCAATCGATCCGGTGAGGCTTCCCATTTCTACTTTTTTAAATGTTTTTGGATTAAACTTTTTAGCATTGAAATCATAAAATCCAAAAGTAACATCAGATGCAAAACCAATTCCGGAAAAACTTGCTGAAGGAATGTTTTCCGTTTTTGCTAAATTTTCAATATTGGCAATCACGTCATCACCTTGCCGAAGAACCATTAGAAAACCTGTTGGAGTTTTATTATAGCGGCAGATTTCTTTTTGCTGCGCAATTACATCATTCATAAATAGAATAGTTAAAATGATAATTATTTTCTTTACTATTTTCATAATCAGTTGGTTTAAATTAGTAATGAAACTTTTACACCAAAAAGGACTAATTATTCAACTCTTTTAAAATAGCTTTACCTAAACTCTTCGCAGACTGAGGATTTTGCCCTGTAATCACTCTTTGATCAGTCACTACATGATTCTGCCAAAGTCCGGATTTTTCAAATTTTGCTCCTCTTTCTTTCAATTTGTCTTCCAAAAGGAAAGGCACAACATTCGTTAATTTTACTTCAGCTTCTTCTTCATTGGTAAAAGCATTGATTTTTTTGCCATCAACCAAATATTTTCCATTATTTAATTTGATATTCACAAGACCTGCAGGACCGTGACAAACTGCGGCAACAATTCCTCCGTTTTCATAGATTTTCGAAGCAATTGCAGAAAGTTCTGTATGATCTGCAAAATCCCACATTGCGCCGTGACCGCCTGCATAAAATATCGTAGAATAATCGCCTGGATTAATTTCTGATGGTTTTAAAGAATGATCAATTTTATTTTTATATTCTTTATTTTCCCAGAATTCTCTGTTTACAGGATCTTTCAAATCAAATCCGTCAACAGGGGGAGTTCCTCCTTTCGGACTTACAAAATCAATTTCATAACCGGCTTTGTGAAGAACTTCCCAGGGATGAGAAACTTCACCCAAATAATATCCTGTATTTTCCCCTGTATCTCCTTTTTTGTCATGACTGGTCACGACAAACAGAATTTTCTTTTTCATATTTTTAGATTTTTTCGTTTGTGCCTGAACAAATCCTATTGTGAAAAGAGCTAAGACAAATAATGCTAATTTTTTCATGTGAAATATTTTAACCATTAGGTTTCTTTTAATGAGTTAAGATGATTAAGTTTCTGTTACTTTATTGAATCCTAACTTCTAAATTTTACGTAATGATTTAATTTTTAAATAATGTTCGTTAAATAAATCTGAGGTTTTTCCTGCAATTTCTCATCAACCAAATCTCCAAAAGCCTTAATGTAAGGTTGTTGATTATGTTGAGCCAAACCTTCTTCGCTTTTCCATATTTCATAGAAAACAAACTGGTTTTTATCTTCAATTCCCTGATGAAGGGTGTACAATTCGTTGGCTTCTTCCTTTCGGGTTTCTTTTACCATATTCTGAAGAACTTCCAAAACTTGTGTTCTGTGTTCTTCTTTTGCTTTGATAATGGCTGTTAAATAAATTTTCATTACGCTAATTGTGGTTTTAATTCTTTTTCGAAAACGGTTGTCAAATGATCTCTGTACAGTTTCATATCACGGTCGATATTTGCATTTTTCTCTACATCATGAAAGTGAAAACTTTCCATTTTTTCCAAAGAAACAAAAGCATTCATTCTGTGAAAACCAAATAAAGGTCCGTTGTCGACACTTGTTTCGTTAAAAAATTCTCCGGAAAGAGTGAAAGCTGTTTCCGGTGCGTTCCAGCTTGTGGTCAACATATATTTTCTTCCGCCCAGCATTCCGCCTGTTCCGTAGTTGATTTTTGGATTCTCTGAAGTTCTTCCGTCGCTCATATAAATTCCCTTAGCATGACCTGCCGTGAAAACTTCGTCAATATATTTTTTGAAACCGTTCGGCAATTGAAACCACCAGATCGGAGTGTGATAGATAATGTAATCTGCCCAGACGAATTTTTCCACTTCTTCATTTTTATCATAACCTTCACTAATGTTAGAAATTTTTACTTCTAAATTTTCGAAATTTTTCAAAACTTCTAAGGTATTTTCTGCGATGGTCTGATTATATTTCCCTCCGGAATGTCCAAAGTTTTGTCCTGCATTGATGATTAATACTTTTTTCATTGCTGTATGATTGTTTAAATTTTATGATGCAAAGTTATGGTGGTGTTTTGTATAATAAAAATAATATAAATCATAATGATATATCAGAATAATGATGATTAAAATTAAATAAATTTTGAGTTCACATTTTCAAATTGCAAAAAAGCCGCTTCATTACTGAAAACAGCTCTTATTATATTATTTGAATCCTCAAATTTATTTTACTTCTTCGATGCTTTTATAATTACATCTGCCACCTCCTGAGGATGAGAAATAAATACAGCATGACTTCCTTTTATTTCTGTAATTTTTGCATTTCCTTTTGTGTACATTTTGCGTTGTATAGAAGGTAAGATCGCTTCATCCTGAGTAGCCACAATTCCATATGAAGGTTTTGTTTTCCAAGGCGCTTTAGTTACTTTGGCATCCAATGCTGCTGCTGCAAAACGTCCTTGAGAAGCATACATAAAATCGGCTTGTGCTTTAGGAAGGTCTGCCGCAAATCCTGCATGAAATTTTTCTTTATCATAGTATAGAATTCCATTCTCGTCGGCTGGTAGAATTCCGTTTTTAGGAGATCCAGGTTCTGTTTTTGCCCAATCCAGCGCAGATTCTCCTTTGTCTAACTGAAATGCCGCTACGTAAACCAATGCTGCTACATTCGGATGGTCTCCGGCTTCAGTGATTACGCTGCCACCGTAAGAATGACCTACCAAAATGGTTGGTCCGTCCTGTCTGTCCAATGCTGCTTTTGTAGCTTCCACGTCATCTGCCAACGAGCTTAATGGATTTTGTACGACAGTAACATTATATCCTTTTTTGCTCAAAATGTCATAAATACCTCTGTAACCCGATCCGTCTACAAATGCGCCGTGTACGAGAACAACGTTTTTAATCGCTTTCTGAGATTGAGCAGATGTATTTGAAATTCCGCTTATCAGAATTAATAAAATGGATAAGATGGATCCTAATGATTTTAAAATTGATGTTTTTTTCATTGCTATTAAATTTAAGGTTAATGATTTTATAAATTGTTACTTTAGAATTATTTATAGGACAAAGGTATATTAGTTTGGAGCTCAAAAAAATACATAAAAAGTGGTATTTGTTGTACTTTTTTCCCTGTGTTGGTTTTTAGCTTGAACAACACTATTATCTGGTAATTATCTTTATTAATAGTATTATGATTATTTTATAACTTTGTATCAGAAATATAATGGTAATGGTCAATCCACTTTGAAGTGAATAGTCAATTTATTAATGAAAAAATTCACAGGTGCATTGAATTGACAATTCATAAATCACAATTTTAATAGTATGGTAAATTTAGAATGGTACCGGACTTTTAAAGCAATTTACAAAACCGGAACATTAACCGGAGCGGCAGATTCTCTTTTTATATCGCAGCCGGGAGTGAGTTTGCATTTGGGTTCTTTGGAAGCGTACGTCGGGTATAAATTATTCGACAGAACCGGAAGAAAAATGGTTCCAACAGAGAGAGGAAAGGTTTTGTTTAATGCAATATCGGAACCTTTGACGAAATTGGAGGAAGTAGAGAAAAATTTTCAGAAGTCTACAGAAAAACATACCCCGACAATCAGTGTAGGAATGTGTTTTGAAACTTTTCAGACGACTTTAGAGCAGTATGTTTCAACGTTGGATTTTAATCTCATTATCAGTTTCGGCGAATATCCTGAGATGTTAGATCAACTGGATAAAGGGATTTTAGATTTAATTATTACTCCGAGAAAAGGCACTTCAACCAATATTTTACACGAAGCATTTTCTTCTGAACAGATCATTCTGGTAGGAGGAAAAGATATTGATACAAAAAGTTTTAATGAAGTTTTGAAAACAAACGACTTTAACGATATTGAAAATTGGCTGAAACAGGAAAAATGGTACGGAACAACGGGCGATATGGAGCATCTTTTTCAGTTTTGGCTGCAGAATTTTGGTCATAAGCCGAATTTCAGACCCAATTATATCGTTCCGAATTTGAATTCAATCATCCGTTGCCTGAAAGGTGGAAAAGGACTGGCGGTTGTTCCTGATTTTTTATGTAAAAATGAAATTGAAAGCGGTGAGGTGAAATTAATTTGGGAAGGAGAGAGAAAATTAGAGAATACGTTGTATTTCGGATGCAGAAAAAAGACGAATTATGCAGAGGAAATCGATCACATCAAAGGATTATTCAGAAAAATGATGACTAAGGATGAAACTTTAATGGTATAAATACAAATTATAAAATAAAAATAATATGCAACAAAAAACCTACACAGAACAGCCTGTGATTACACTCAATAACGGAATTGACATTCCGGCTTTAGGCTTCGGAGTTTGGCAGATGGAAGATTTGAAGGAATGTGAAAATGCTGTCGTAAAAGCAATTCAGACTGGGTACAGAATGATTGATACTGCCGCAATTTATCAAAATGAAACCGCTGTTGGAACCGCAATCAAAAATAGTGGAGTAGACAGAGAAAGTTTGTTTATCACTTCAAAACTTTGGGTTCAGGATACTTCGTATGAAAAGGCAAAATCTGCTTTTCAGAGAACATTAGACAGATTGCAGTTGGATTATCTCGATATGTACCTTATCCACTGGCCTTACTCGGATTTTTTAGGAGCTTGGAAGGCGTTAGAAGAACTGTATCAGGAAGGGAAAATAAAAGCGATTGGCGTTTGTAATTTCCCGGTTGAGAAATTAGAAGAATTAAAAGCCAATTCAACGGTTGCTCCGGTAATTAATCAAATTGAGCTGCATCCTATTTTTCAGCAAAAAGAACTTCAGGTGTACAATAGAGAGAACAATATCGTTACACAACCTTGGAGCCCGCTTGGAAATGGCAATGCAGGATTATTGGACAATTCAGAATTGAAAGCAATTGCTGAGAAACACAGCAAAACTGTCGCTCAGGTTATTTTGAGATGGCATTTGCAGGAAGGTTTCTGTGTGATTCCAAAATCTGTGACACCTTCAAGAATTGAAGAAAATTTCAATATTTTTGATTTTGAATTATCAGAAGATGAAATGAATGTTGTTCGTTCTTTAGATACGGGAAAAAGATTGTTCTTCGATCCGAAAGATCCGACTTGGGAACAAAAAATGTTGAATGCCGTGGCAGATATTTAATTTTTTTAAATGTATAAATGATTAAGAAGCAATGAATTATTGCTTCTTTTTTTAGTGTTCAATGTAAAATAAAGCTTAACTTTAAGCATCAAATCAAAAAAACTTAAACCATGGAACAAGACAAAAAACAGACAGCAAATGCATTTCCAACATCTGTTAATAATCAGATTACGGATGCTGTAACACAATCTAATGTAAAAATTGTGGCTGAAGCTCCGGCAATGGCATTGGGAAATGTTTATCAGACAGCAGCGCATTCTACAGGAATTATGTTTGAAAATGCAGTGAATAATCAAAATCAGCAGAATATTCTGGGACAGGCTGCTACAACGCAAGGAGTGATGCAGATTTACAGTATGGATACTGTTGCGGATGCAATTTCAATTGCAAATATGTTGAATTCGAATGAAAGAGTAGGGTCTACCTCTGAAGAAAATGAAGATAAAAGCGAATGATATTAGATGAATGAAACTAAGCATTCAGATAGAAGTATTTAATTTAATTGCTTTATTTTTGTGATTCTTAAAGCAGTTTTAAAATTAATTATGAAAAAATTATTTCTTTCATTTATCTTATTTTTGATTGTTTCCTGTAATAGCGATGAGGAAGTTCAGGATACTGGCAATAAAGCTTCAATTATAGGAAAATGGTATATTGGAAATCTGAAATATATAGGTCTTCAAATCAGCAGATTCAGACTTCTTTTTCAACGGATTGCGAGAAAACTGGTACGCATGAATTTACTGCTTCCCACGTTATTTCGATTTCTTTTGCCCAGAACAATAATACCTGCGTAAAAACAGATGCTGTAACAAAGAAATACACGTTCGATAAAGGAAATGGTAAATTCTGGTTCGAAGGAGAGGAAAATTATCCATATTTTGTTACTCAGCTTACCTCTACTGATGTGGTTGTAGAAGATCGAACTCAGGATTTTGACGGAGACGGTACCAAGGATGTACTAAGACGTTTTTATAAAAGAATTAATTAAAATAAAAAACTCCTTTCAAGTCGAAAGGAGTTTTGTTTTATGTAGAAATTATTTTGTTAAATCCAGACCACCAAAATTACCCGAACTCATCATCAGATAAACGCCCTGATTTTTATCCAACGTGTTCCAATAGGCATGAAGTTCTTCAGCATTCGTGAAAACTTTTAAATTTTCATTTTTAAATTTTTCCTTGATGAAATCCGGAGAAATTGGTTCCATTCTCTTGATTTTTAAAGCATCTTCCGAGTAAAAAGCAATTGCTTCATCCAAGCCGTCCATGGCATGATCATATTGCTCTAAAAATACAGGGTTCAAACTTGAATAGGTATGAAGTTCAAGGAAACCGTATTTTTTTTCGTTTTTAAACTGTTCGTTGAAAGCTTTTACAGCGGCTTTTACTTTACTTGGTGCGTGTGCAAAATCTTTATAAAGAGTGCCCTTATCTTCTCTTTCTACTTTTTCCAAACGTTTTGAAGCTCCTTTGAAACTCATGATTGCTTCATAAAAATCCTCATCCATAATACCTAAATGATGACAAATATTTCGCGCACCTTCCAGATTCAATAAATTATGAGCTCCGAAAACAGAAAGCGGAACATCGCCCATCTCAGTTTTCAAATGAACTTTTCCATTTGTAATATAGTATTCCGGAGTTTTGTAGGGAATTTTTCTGAAATAATTTTCAGCGGCTTCCACCACTTTTACGACTTCCGGATCTTCTTCATTATAAACTAAAATTCCACCGGGTGTAATACTTGCCACAAATTTTCTGAACTGCTCAATATAATCATCAAAAGTTTTAAAAACATTAATGTGATCCCACGCAATCCCGCTCATTAAAGCGATATTTGGCTGATACAGTAAAAATTTTGAACGTAAATCAATAGGGGAGGAAAGGTATTCATCACCTTCCAATACCATAAAATCATTGTCCTGAGTGAGTTTCACCATACAGTCAAAACCTTCCAACTGAGCTCCAACCATGAAATCCACGTCTTTTTGGTGGAAATTCAAAACATGAAGAATCATAGAAGTAATCGTCGTTTTTCCGTGCGAACCGGCGATAACGACTCTTGTTTTATTTTTGGACTGTTCGTAAAGAAATTCGGGGTATGAATAAATTTTTAAACCTAATTCTTTCGCTTTCGCCAATTCAGGATTGTCCTGATGCGCGTGCATTCCAAGGATTACTGCATCAATATCGGATGTTATTTTTTCAGGAAACCAACCCAATTCTTCGGGTAAAATTTCTTTTTTTTCCAATCTTGATTTCGAGGGTTCAAAAATAGCATCGTCTGAACCTGTAACCTGATATCCTTTGTCTTTTAATGCAATGGCAAGATTATGCATGGCGCTTCCGCCGATAGCGATGAAATGGGTTCTCAATTGTATTACTGTTTTTTTACGTTGTTATTAATAATCTCCTGAAACGCATTGATAATGTTGCTCCAATTAGTTTTGTAATTAGGCATTATGGCACTGGCATCTGTTTTATTACCTTCATTAGCGCCTCTTTTTACATTAATAGAAGTTGCTATATTATCGTAGATCTTTTGGCGATCTTCTTCTATTCTTCTGAAATTATTTTTAGAAAGCAAAAGATCCAATTTTTTCAGATCTTCTTCTGAAATTTTAAAATCCTGCTTATATTTTTTACCCTGACCTTCAAAAGAGTAGTGAGCAATATTGTCTTTAATGAGCAAATTCTCATAAATAGGAGCAAAGCCACCGCTTTTAGAATAACTTATATCAAAATCCGAATACATTTTCTGGCTGTTACATGATACAAGTACTATAATTGCGAATAAAATTCCTATTATTCTGTTCATATTAATTACTTTGATTTTCTGAATCTTTTTGTTCTAATTTTTTAGCTTTACGCTCTTCATCGTAGTTGTGCAAAACATTGAAATCCTCAGTCTGCTCAATAGCAGTCATTATTTTATGTAAGATTTCCGGTGCTTTTTCATTGTCATAATCGATGTCAAGGGGTGCTTTGAATTCCATTGTCGGTTTCACACCTGTTACCTTTACACGAAGACCTTTCTTATCAAATGCTCTTCTGAATCCGTTGATTTTGATGGGAATTACAATAGGACGCTGGTTTTTTACCAATTTCGCCGTTCCTCGTCTTCCTTGTGCGAAAGCAGATGTCGTCCCTTGGGGAAAAGTTGCCACCCAACCGTTATCCAGAGCTTTCATAATATTATCAACTTCGGTAAGGTCTACCAATCTGTTAACATTTTTACCTTCGGCTCTCCACGTCCTTTTTACCGTTACCGCACCCGCCACTTTGAATATTTTCGGAAGAATTCCTTTATTCATGGTTTCTTCAGCAGCTACATAATAAAAATCAATTTTCGGATTTAACAGATAAATCGGATTTTTTATGGTGTTTAAATAGCCATTGTTCACGGCACAAAAAGCGTGATACATTGCTGCAACGTCAGCAAAATACGTTTGGTGGTTACATACAAAAAGCACGTTAGAATCCGGAAGATCCACAAGGTGTTCGGTTCCGGTTATTTTTAGTTTATTAAATCCATTGAATCTTCTGTAGGATACCATTCCTAAAATAAAAATAATAAACCTTTTCAAAAAATAAGGTGTTCCGAATGCATCGGTGAAAATATTTTTCTTCGCCATTTCTCAATTAAACACGGTTGTGCAAAGTTACATTTTTTTCAGCAACTGGCTGAATTCGCTTAAAATCATCGCCGTAGCTCCCCAAATGATATATCCGTTGAAATTTATGACAGGAACTTCGTTTCCGCCCGCAGTTGGTAAAGCCATAATTTCAGGCTGATCCGGCAGACTTAAAAAAGAGGTAATAGGAAATTCTATCACTTCTACCGCTTCACTTTGCTGCAAAATGAATTCAGGATTTTTTTTGGTGTATGAAATGTAAGGATAAACATAAAAATTACTTGGTGGAATGTAAATCGGAGACATTTCTCGGATAATTCTTACATAATTTTTTTCGATTCCTATTTCTTCTGATGTTTCACGAACTGCGGTTTCAGCAAAATCTCTGTCCGTTTCCTCACGTTTTCCACCCGGTAAAGAAATTTGCCCGCTATGTCTGTCGTGCTCGTTGATTGTTCTTTGAATTAAAGGGAAATGCCATTCATCATTTTTCAGATACAAAACAATGTTGACAGCAGCAAATTTCGGATTTTTCTCCAAAACCTCATCATAAGTAAATACGGGTCTTGCCGGAGGTGAAAAAACGCCGTGAGCATTTATTCCAGGCAATTCTGCAGTTTTTATTTTTCTTAATAAATCTTTTCCAAAACTCATTCTCAAATTTAGCAATATATTTTGAAGAAAAGAAGAACCGATAATGTTAATTAATGGTAAAAAATTTTGAATAAAAATTTAATTGGAAACAAAAAATCTCCGCATAATATACGGAGATTTTGAATTTTGTATTAATTGGAGTATCCTTCCAGTTCTTCTTTGTTAGAATTATAAATTTTATATTCAAGATACTTGAAAGAATCTCTTGGAATGATGGTTACCCATTTTTTATACTTCATAAACCATTTCATCTGGATGCTTTTAATACCTTTCGTAAGGTAAGCTTCCACGAATGGATGTACATGCAGGTAAAGTTTTCCTTTCTCCTTCTGTATAGTATTTCTGATGGTTTCCTCCATTCTTTCCACAATAACAATAGGAGCTATGATTTCTCCGTCTTTGTTCGGGTTTTCTTCTTTTGTTTCGATCTGTTTTTCCGGGCGGTTTCTTTGTCTGGTAATTTGTATTAAACCAAATTTGCTCGGAGGAAGGATCTTATGGCGCGCTTTATCACGACTCATTTCTTCCTTCAGGTGTTCGTACAGATCTCTTCTGTGTTCGGGGTTTGGCATGTCGATAAAATCGATCACAATAATTCCACCCATATCACGGAGACGCAATTGTCTTGCAATCTCGGTAGCTGCCATTTTATTCACATTCAGTGCGTGTTCTTTATTGGCAGCGTTTCCGGTTGTGATATTATTTCCGGAGTTTACATCTACTACGTGAAGTGCCTCGGTGTGTTCTATCACCAAATAAGCACCTTTGGAGCTCGGAATGTTTACGTGTTTTCCAAAACTCTGTTTGAGCTGTTTTTCAACATTATAATATTCCAGAAGAGGAATATGAGAATTGTAAAAATGGACAATATTTTTTCTTTCCGGAGCGATTACATCCAGATAGATTTTCATTTCTTCAACCATTTGTTCGTCATCGCAGGTAATGCTCACGAAATCCTGATTGAAATTGTCTCTTAAAATAGCTGAAGCTTTATCATCTTCGCTTAAAACTCTTGACGGAACTTTATTTTTCTGTATATTTTTAAAAGTAGTTTCCCATTTCTGAATCAGTTGATTCATATCATTGTGTAGGTCTGCTACTTTTTTACCCTCGGCTACGGTTCTTATAATCACTCCGAATCCTTCAGGTTTAATGCTTTCGATGAGTGTTCTCAATCGTTCTTTTTCCTCAGAACTGCTGATCTTTTTGGAAATCGAAACTTTATTGTCGAAAGGTATCAGTACCAAAAAACGCCCTGTAAGAGAAACCTGAGTAGAAATTCTCGGTCCTTTTGTAGAGATCGGCTCTTTGGTAATTTGTAATAAAACAAGATCATCTTTTGCGATTACCTTGTCTACGGTTCCGTTTTTATCTATTTCGGGCTGTATCTCGAAATTTTTTAAGCTTGAAGAGCTCTGTTTTTTGGAAATAGTATCTTTTAGAAACTTTCTGTAAGTAAGATATTGTGGCCCAAGATCCTGATAATGCAGGAAAGCATCCTTATCATATCCGATATTTACGAATGCGGCATTCAGGTTGGGTGCCAGCTTTTTTACTTTTCCAACGAACAAATCTCCAACTATAAAATCGCTTTTGTCCTCTTGCTCATGAAGTTCACATAGTCTTCCGTCTTCCAGCAGTGCAATCTTTGTAAGATCATCTTCATGCGAAACGATTAGTTCTTTCTTCATTTTGTTGTAAGATAAAAATTGTTAAGATCATAGAAATAAGCATGGTTTTCATTATGTAATTAATTCATTAAAATAGAAATTATAATTGAAAAAATAATATAATTCTTTAAAATAATATAATTCTTTAAAATAATATATTATTGTTTATTTCTCCTGAATCTTAATGGTTGTAAAACAAAATATAGTCGGTGAAGTTTTAAAATTTAAAATCACCAACTATATTTTTATATTATAAATCTCGAGAAAAAGAGATTATTTTTTCTTGTGTCTGTTCGCTCTTCTTCTTTTCTTTCTCTTGTGTGTTGCAACCTTGTGTCTTTTTCTTTTCTTTCCGCTTGGCATAATTATAATTTTTTAGTAACTAGTTAATATTCAGTTAATGTTTTATTTTACTGTAACTTTCGTTTTTACTTTCTCAACAAAAGATTTTGATGGTTTGAAAGCAGGAATGTTATGAGCAGGGATTTCAATTGCAGTGTTCTTAGATATGTTTCTTCCCGTTTTAGCTGCTCTTGTTTTAATGATGAAAGATCCAAATCCTCTTAGATAAACGTTATCTCCATTATACATAGAAGTCCTGATTTCCTGCATAAAAGCCTCTACAACTTTCTGTGTTTCATTCTTTTCGGTTCCCAACTTATTTGAGATGGTGTTTACCAATTCTGCCTTTGTCATTTCCTTATTTAATTTTAAATTTTAGGTGTGCAAATTTAGTTAAAAAAATTGAATATTAGCAAATTAGTGATAAAATATTTTTTTTATAAATAGTTGAGAATTTAATGTTTAGTCTGTGTGAATGTTTTTTTAACTCACCATTACATACTCGAATTGTAATATCCGTTCTCTACACAGAAGCGGATGAGGTGGAGTTTTGTCTTTAGCCCGAGCTTTTCTGTAAGGCGATTGATGTATGTGTCGATCGTTCTGGTACTGAGATTCAGTTTCTCGCCGATTTCCTTATTGCTAAAGCCTTCGTAGCAGAATTTCATGAGCTGTATTTCAGTAGAAGAAAGTTCTTCCTGACTCTTTTTCTGCCTGTCCATATATTCCTGCACTGCCAATGGCTGCTGCTCCCATTCTTTAGAATATTTTTCGTAATCAAAGCTGTCTGAGGTTATTTTTCCTTTAATAATATCTTTAATGACAGAGCTTTTTTTCTCACAATAAAGAATATTCGGGATTTTAGAAAGAATTTCAGCCATATCTTCCTGATAGGTTCCGGAATAGGTGATGATCGGGGTTTCTATATTGCTTTTTCTTATATATTTTATAGCTTCCATTCCGCTTAATACAGGCATGAAAAGCTCTACAATAAACACATCTTCCTGCCGCCTGTAATTCCTGCTGATAAGCTCATGACCGTTGTTGCAGTCATTAAGAAGCATATAAAACGGATTTTCCATAAGCGTCTTGATCATTATTTTTTTAAAATAAAAATCGCTGTCTGCTATAGAAAAACGCACAGTGTTAGTTAATAATTTACTCAATTTAATATCGATTTGGTGATTGATACTTAAAATTCCGTTGTCTAAATTAGCAAAATCTTACGAGAGTGAAAATTAATCTTAATTTAATTAAGACAATAGTTTTTTTTCATTAGAAAACATAAATTTTGTGCATAAATTATTTTTTTATAATTTCACAGACCAAACAAATCACAATCTTATGTCTTCAAACAGGGAGAAAAAATTAAATAAGTCAGACGTCAGGCTGGGCATTTGGAAATTTGTTCTGTCTTTTGTCGCACTATCAGGTGTTTCTTTCATCTGTGTGTTCTTCTTTTTCAAGAGTTACGATCTTCAGAGAGAAGGAATCAAAAAACAGGCAGACGATTACCGCGAGCTTCTTACCCGCAGCGATCTGCTCAAAACACATGTCGACAGTATTCTTTATCGGATGGATCAGCTTGACATCAACAAAGTTGCCAACGACAATTTCCTCAGAAACTACATTATGGATAATGTACGTGATGCCAAAAACATCATGGGAAAAGACAGTGCAGATAATTTCAAACATTATTCGATACTGATGAAGCAAATCGAGCCTATGTTAGCTTTAAAAAACCAGATTATCGATGTTTCTTACAAAGAACAGGTTGCTTTGCGGGATCTTAGCGAATGTCAAGGTAAAATAGGAATTGTAAATAAAGAATTGCGTACAGATCCTACAAGGAAATTTACAGGAGGCAGACGCAGAAGATAAAACAGAAATTATGCAGGGACAAATTACACTATCGAAAAAAGAAAGGCATTATCAGTTTTTATATTTGATTTTAATGCTTTTCGTAGCACTTCTTTTTTTAGGAATTATCTTTTTAAAAGGTTTTGGATCTCCATTTTCGGATGAAGACATCATTTCTGTTCGTAATCTTGACGAAAAAGCTAAATTCGATCAGCAGCAGAAATATTCTTATAAAACATTAGACAGTACATTTTCTATGATCAATAAGCTGACAGCCGAAGCGCCACAGCCCTTTGTGGAAAATAATATCATGTACGGAATTAATGATATTGCCAATTATTTCAATAACGGAAACGGTACGATTATGGATATCAGGAAAGATGCTTATCCACAGATTGCAAAATTCTATAAAATGTACTTTGACGACAAAAAAGTGATCTCCAGTAAAACCGAGAATATAAAAAGTTTCGAAAAACAGTTCGATGAATGCTCCATTGGCTTTAAAGACAAGACAAATCAGCTTTTCCAGTGGAAGACGGCTTTGAAATCCAGGACGCAGTAATAATGATATTCAACTAAGGAAGAATCACACATAAAACACACATCACACACTTATTAACTATGAATTACTTTCAGAAAAACAAAAAAAACATTATTATCGGTGTTATTGCGACCCTGCTCATAGCGGCACTGGTTGCATTATGGCTGCAGAAGAAAGTGATACACTCTGCCGATGATATTGTCGGAGTTGTCTATCCATCCTCTGTCGCTGTAGGAGATACGGTTGTTTTTGAAGACAAAACGCAGTTTGCAAAAACAAAAAGATGGAATTTCGGAGACGGTACAATTTCCGATAAAAGCAACGGAATTCACTTTTACAACAAACCAGGATATTATTCGGTAACTTTGATTATTGATAATAAATATTCTAAATCTTTTCCGGTAATGGTTTCCGCAAGAAGCCTTCCGAAGCCAAAAGATACGATGAAAGTGAAAGCCAGAATCGAGGCAAACAGCCAGGCAATGCAGTTTGAAAACGTACAGTTCCGTGCAGTTTCGGATGCCACACAATTTACCTGGAAATTCGGTGAGACAGGAAATATCGATTCTAAAGATAAAATGACATTTTATTCCTACAAAAAACCGGGAGATTATATCGTAACGCTTTACACAAACGACAGTGAAGAACCTATTTTACATCAGATCAAAATTCTTCCTTATTACGATGCATTGCAGGAAGAAGTAAGTGTAGAAGATTCTTATGCTAAAATTGACAATGATTTTAAATATCATTTACAGCAAATCGCCAACGGAAGCAGTTTCAATTCACATTACAATTATTTGTTGAAAACGTATTTGTGTAACAACGAAAATACAGTCGTAAAAGTAAGCGACAGCAAAGTAAATAATTTTTACATGTACTGCGCAGGACTTCAGTTTGATAAAAATACCATCATTCAGACCGTAAAAGTAAATTTTGACGATACCCAAAACTGCGTGACCAAAGTTGATATAAACCAAAGTAAATAATCTCTCGTTCAGAATTTTTGAGCGCACCAATCATTAAATAAAATAGGATGAAAAATAAATTTCCTCTAGCAGCATATTACGTAGGAGTTTCGGTTTTACTGGTAAGTTGCCAGGTAAAATTGCCGTCGAAAAGAACTCCGGAGCCTTCTCAGTACGGACAGGTTGATAATTCAACGGTCGTGAATGGTTTTCCCAAGAAATCGGTTCCGTGGATTGCTATTTCAGACAGATCCAGAAATACGGCTTATTTAGATAAAAATGATGAAAAATCATATAAAGAAGTTAAGTTTTTAGAGCCTTTGATGGTGTTGAAAAACAGAGACGGAATGGTGAAAGTAGCGGAATATATTCCGGATGCTTTAATGAAAAAAGTTTCTTCCAAACAAATCAAAACTTACGGTTGGATTCCTGAATCAGATCTTCTTCTTTGGAATAATTCGCTGAAAAACGAAAAAACAGGTTTCCCTGTAAGAGTGGCAGTTGTACCAAGTAACAGCGAAGTAATTAGAAATTCGGAAAGATATTATAAAAATGATTCGATTATGGTGTTTAATTCGCCAAGTCTTATCGAACAGGCCAATGTTAAAATTCCAAACGGACAAATCGTTTACGTTTACAAACAGGCAGAAAATAACAAAAGATTTTTGGTCGGGAAAAAACCTACAGTAGATATGGACAGTATCAGTACTGGTTTGTACGGCTGGGTAAGTTCCAATGTAATTTCGGCTTGGGGAGAACGTTCCGCTGTGAAAATGAAAAATACAACAGGTGTAAAAGAAACCACTTTGGGAGTTCATGAAGGCTATCCTGGTGGAAACGAAACGGAGAACAGAACCGCGATTCTTCTGACTGATGTTGATAAAAGAACGCCGCTTGAAAATATTTTTCCAGTAAACTTAGCGTTAAACGAAGCTTCGACTCCGGATTCAAAAACGAAATATTTTACGAATGTTTTAGATTACAGTAATAATTTTGTTTATAATGTTTTAGGGGAGCAGATTAATTTCGACCGTTACAGAGAAATTACCGAAAGAAATAAGAAAATTAATATCGTTTTCACATTGGATATCAGTGCGCCTAATGCACCGTATGCACCAATTGTAAAGTCTTTACTTCAGGATTTACAGCTTAGATTCGAAAAGCCTTCTTATTTCAATCAGGTGAAATACGGAGTGGTTTTATATAAAAATAATTCTTGTGGAGACAATGTTGCTGTTTCTAATTTAAGCACAGATTATAGTAAAATAACAACATTCATCGAACAGAAAACAAATGAAATGAATTGCCCTAGCAACAGCGGTTATCAGCCGGTAAACGAAGGTTTAATAGCTGCCGGAGATCTTTTGTCTAATGTTCCTGATGAAACAAATATCGTTGTAACGGTAGGAACTTCTGCCAACCAAAGCGGGAATATGTACGGAGTAATCAATTCTCTGACGCAGGCTCAGGCAAGAATGATTATGTTTCAGACCAGTGCAAGATCATCAGATACTTATAATGATTTTGTCTTAATGGCTGAAAATGTGGTAACTAATACTGCTAAAAATATTGCTGAACTGAAGAAACAGAAAATTATCAATCAGAATGATGTTTTAACGAAAAATAATTTCAGTCTGATTGAAGGTGATGCAGGTTTCTTCTCTTTAGATTATCCTAAACAAAGTATGTCTCAGGGGTTCGTTATCTTCCCGAAAAAAGGAGATATTGCAACTCCGGGTTATCTGAAAAAATCTGTTGACAGTTTAATTGCACAGGTTACTTTAGATAATGAAACGTTAGATAAATCATTGAACGATTATTTCCATTCATCAGTTGGAGCGGGGAAAACAAATGTTGATTTTAAATATAAATATTTGTATCCCGGATTGACAAACCCCGTTCCGGCAGGAATTGCAGCTCAGTTGATCAACTACGGAAATCCGTTTTTGGTGAAAGGTTATATTCCAAAAGAACTGAAAGATTACAAACCGGGACTTGAAAAAGGAATTTTAATTTCTGAAAGTGAATATGATAATTTAAAATTATTTTATACTGAAGTTTACAAAAATACGGGAGCAGAAAGAGCCGATTTCAGTCAGTCAAGAGCGGTTAAAGAATATGTAAGATTGCTGAAAAAATACAATCCGACGATACAATTCATGGATAAAGGTGAACTTTACAAACAGCCAATGTCTTACGCAGTGGGAATCAGTACTGGTTTTGATAATTCTGAAGAAGAATTGATGTCAAAATATATGCTGAAAGGATGGAAAAAATCAAAGATTGTTACAAATGAAACGGTAAAGTCATACTTCAAGCATTACAAACTTCTTACGGAAAGAATGTTGTCGCACAGAAATGATCCTGCGGTGAAAATTCAGCAGAACGGTCAGACTTTTTACTGGCTGAATGAGTACTTCATGCCAACTATGTTACCCATTGAAGAACCGGAATATACTAAACATTAATAACTTATAATACAGAAAAGCAGAAATTTATTTCTGCTTTTTTCATTTTTTAAAGTAAATTTTTTATCTTTGGTATTACCCAAATCACATTATTATGTCACAGCAATCATCACCTCATGACGGCAAATACTTTGTTGTACAGAAAGGTAAAGCCGAGTGCAATCAAGGTAATCAATTTCCGCAATATAAAGTTACATCACATCAAAAGCATTTTTGGAATGATTCTGATGGAAATTCAGACTTTCTTGGTGTTACCGAAGATGATCTTCAATTTAATCCACCGGGACCTAGTTTCGGGCAATGTAAGCTCAAGCCGACTTCGGGAGGATATTTACCATGTTCTTATGCTCCAGCCGGAAAATGGCAGAAAACGTATGATAAAGTAACTATCATGGGGAAAAAGATTGTAACCGAACTTTCTGAACTGCAATGCATGATTGGTGGGAAAATTACCGTTAAAGATCATGGGCAGCGTGGCGAAATGAGCAAGAAAAATGTGAAAAACGCCGACAACAATACCATACAGCACATCAACCCGTTGGTGAAAATGCAGGACTTCAAAGAGACAGTTCTGGAAAGTGAAATAGATGCTTATTAATTCTTAAACACTTTTGCTATGTCGAAAAAAGGAGTTTCAAAAATTTCAGGAAATCCATCTCCAAAAGTTGGGGAAAAGACCTTGTATACCGTTACCGATTGGTATCCCGGAACTCCGGAACAAGATCAGAATCTGGCAATGGTGACGTGGGAATTATTTAAAAAACGCTCAGATGGAAGTTTTACAACAACAAATATTAAGAAAGTAGGAGACGGAAGTTTTACCTTCGGAGAAGTGGCTGCGAAGAATAAATACCGTCTGGAAGCTTATCTTCATGAGCCTGAAGGAAAAGGAACAACTGTAATCGATATTACACCTCAGCCGACGGAGGTTCCGAAAATAAATAAAGTTGAATTGCTTTATGTAGATGAATCCAAAGGTTCAGTTTTTAGTTATAAAGACAAATTGGTAGCTAAAGCGCAATGTGTGAATCTCACGAACGAAAAATTGATATTCACGCTTTGGGAAGATGATGAAAAAGGTGATGGCCATAATGCGAAGAATTTATTTGTTGATAAAAAAGAAGGGACGGTAGATAAAACAGGAACGGCAACCGCTGAATTTATGTTAACAAAAGCCTTAATGCAAAAAGCATCTCAAGGCGAAAGAGATCCTAAAGAGCTTGAATTTTACGTCACTGTAGAATACTATCAGAATAAAAAGCACGCTACCAATAATGTTGAAGTAAAAAATCCTGATTATAAACCACCCGTTCAGCAACCTAAATCTTCTCCTAAAGGCGGTACTTCTGCGCCTCAGAAAGCTCCGGCAAAAGCGGCGGGATCTCCTGCAGCTCAAAAGCCTCAGTCTAAAAAAGAGGAAAAAGGAATTATGGACCAGGCAGCAGAATGGTTCGGGCAGCTTTGGGACTGGGGAGAATCTAAAGGAACGGTAAAACCTGAGCAGAAACCTGTGGCAAAGAAACCTGAAGGGAAAACGACGAGTGTAGTAAACGGAGAAAGTAAAACAACTTGCATATGTAAGGAAACTAAATTATATTGGGGAAAGCATTTTACCTGTCAGGAACGGAAGAAAATTATTGAAATCTCCAACAGATTAGGATGTAAACCAGATTATCTTACATCGGCTATGGCTTTAGAAACAGGTGGAACCTTTAATCCTGCAGTCGTAAACAGTTTAGGATATACAGGTTTGATACAGATTGGAACCACGGCAGCTGCGGATATCAACAGAAGAAAAGGAACCAATGTAACAGCTGGAAAGAATGGTAATTTAAAAAATATGACAAAGCTTGAACAGCTTACCTATGTTGAATATTATCTGGAACCTTTTAAAGGAAAACTAAATACATTGGCTGATTTTTATTTAGCTATTTTAATGCCCGTGGATTGTGGAAAAGGTGATCAAAAAAATCATGTGGTTTTTGATAAAAACTTAGAATTGGATTATAATAAAAAAGGTGAAGTTATCAAAAATACAAAATGGGTAAGACAAAGAGCATATGAACAGAATCCTGCTTTTTTTAAAGAAGGAAAAAATGAAAACGGAAGAACCTATGTCTGGGAAATTGCTGCGGAAATACAAAAATGGTATGATAAAGGAGAAGCAAATGCAGAGTCCGCTTTTTCCTGCCAAAAATCAGCGGAACCTGCAAAAGTGGAAAAACAAACCGGGGTATGGCATGATCCTGTTGATAATCCGAGGTTGACGAAGTATAATTACGGAGGAAATGTGAAGCCTGCTAGCGGAACATACGGATGGTGCAGAAGAAATTCCGACGGAACAAAAAAATACCATTCAGGTTTTGACTTTTTTGCGATTCCCGGAAAAGATAAAGTGTACGCAACATTGAAAGGAAACATTCATCAGGTAAAATATTCTGCAACGGCTGGCTGGATTGTAAGAGTGAAAATTCAGAATGTGAAAGATTTACTGGCTCAGGAGAAAAAAGTGGGTTATAAAACTCAGTTTACGGACGAATTAAAAGGAATTAACATAAAAGAAACGGATGAGGTGTATTTCATCTACATGCATTTACAAAGTGTTTCTGTGACTGAAGCGGATGCAAAAGCTAAGAAAGAAGTCGATGCGGGAACTGTTCTCGGATATGCTGGAGTTTCAGGATCTATTGCAAGTGGCGGAAGGGCGCCGCATTTACATTTGGAAGTCGCAACGGTTCTTGATGCTTATGGAAAAGGAGAATCAGTAAGAACCAATCCTGCGAGATTTGTAAAGCTGAATTCTTATGATACCAAAGATCAGGATGATACAGCGAAGACTAAACATATACACAAGAAATAAGAAATATATATGAAGAATTATTCTAAAAGATTATTTTTACTACAGCTTTTTTTGGTTGTTTTTATCGGATGTAAAAAATATCAGTCACAGGATTTGATCAACACAAAATTTACGATTGATAAAAGTTATATCAAAGACGATTTTTACAGCTCAAAAAACTTAGATAATCTTTTTGCGGTGGACGGTTACACTTATTTTGAACCTGATTATTCAGGAGGAGCATCAGAAGGCTATGCTGTTAAAAATATTGTTCTGCAGGATAAAGCTGGTAAAAAATCCAATTATCTTCTCTTTTTTGACAATAATAATATTCTGAAAGATACACTGAAAGTTCCTTTGGATGGAATGTATTCTTTGAATGTTTTGTTTGAAAACAGTAAAAGAGGAATCTCTTTGGGAACTTTTGATCAGAAGACATCCTATTTCAAAATCAATAAAAATATTGAATTAGGTAAGGATTTAAAATTAAAACCGCTTCCAATAACTACTAAAATAATTGAATGTCCTATCCCTGTAGCATTATTGTCAGAAGAAAATGTAGGCTTGGAAGATCACTTTACCTTTGGTACTCAAAATCTGAAATCTGAAACAAAAACTACAGCTTCTGTTACAACGCAAAGCGATAATTTTTCTCAGTGGCAGGGCAATTATTTAGCAAATTTTGAAATTTCAAGAACCGATGGAGATTATCAGGTCAATTATGAAGTAAAAGTGATAAGTAGAGATAAAGTTTCAATCACTGAAAAGATTAATGATGAAAATAATTCTGTTTCAGATCTGTTTATTGAATCTGTTTCTGCAGATAAATTGGTCATAAAATCAAAATCCGACGATACAATTGAATACATTATCGCTAAAATAGAAGGAAAATATTACCTGATGGGAAATACAATTTATTTACTTAACCCTCCGAATGATAAATATTTATTAAAGAAAGGAAGCTGATTTTAGGAATATTTTAGTTTAAAAAATTGGAAGAGATTATATTGTAAAGTATAGTCTCTTTTTCAGTTTATTTATATTGAAAATTAATTTTAATAGAAAAATAATTTTTGAAGAAAATTTGCGTTATTTTTAATTTGTAAAATTGGTATCCAATTATTGAACCGATCACATAAAAAGTGAAAACTTTATGAGAAAAACTTGTATGAGTCTTTGTCTTTTGGCAGGACTTTCCATAATTGCGTGTAAAAATGATAAAGTAAAGTCTACAAAAAGCAAGACAGATTCTACGGTTGCTGTTGAGGCCGTTAAATCAGACTGTGTAAATAAAGTCAAAACAAACTCTGATGAGAATGATGATACGCTTGAAAAAACAACCGAAACATCTCCGGAAAAAGTTTCAATTGAGGGAAAATATATTGCCAATACCTGTGATGGCGGAAGATTTTCAATTGAGATTAAAAACGTAAATGACAAACCTACTTTTGTTATTTATGATAAAACAAAAATCATTGCTACAGGCGGTGCTTCGATGGATGGAGATGGTGTTAACGACGGAACAACGATTGCGATGGGAGAGATTGCCGGTTTGTATCAAGGTGATAAAATTATCGTGCAGAATTACGGAAATTCAATGAATGAGTATGAACATTTTAGTCAGTGTGGCGATAAATATCTTGAATTTACAAAGGAAAAATAAAACTGAAAAGCTTACATATTAATGTAGGCTTTTTTTTGATATATTTAAAGCAAAGACTATTTTGTAGAGTAAAAATTTTGGTTTAAATTAGGTTTAGCCAAAAAATAAAAATATGATCGTTCACTTTATTCTTTCCGGGGAAACGCTGGAGAGTATATCTGAAGAAATTAATCTCGAAAATCCGAAGTACCTTAAAGAATTTCACAATACCCATTGTGCAAAGGAAGATTTTATTTACGATGAATTAATTCCCAGAAAAAAACTTTTAATTCCGGATCTTAATAAAATTAAAGAATACAACAGTAAGAACGATGCGCCCTTTAAAAATCCTAACTTAAATCCTGTTTTACCTTTCAAACCTGAAAATTTCAGTAAAATATTTTCAGTAAAGAATATTCAGACTGAAGAAAGAGATAATGATAAAAAAACTAATATTCTTACTTACACAGTTTCCGTAAAATGGATAGAAAAAGAGAATAACTTTCACATTTTTCATATTTTTAAAAATAATTTTTCTGACCAGCAGGGAAGTATGATGGCAGATCTTGCTTCAGAGTGTATTCGTTCTCTGAATCCGATCGTAGTAAAGACTAATGAAAAAGGAGAAGTTATTTACGTGAGTTTAAGTGAGGAAACGATTGATAATTTTGAAAAAATAAAAGCAAAGCTTATAGATTTATTTCCGGATAAATATGCTGCGATATATATTAATGAATTCAGTTTTGCCGTTCTCAATAAAGATCTTTTTAACGAAAGAATGCAAAAGGATGTTTTTATAAAAACGTATTTTGCTTCGGTAAGAAATTCTTTTTTTAATGGAAAATCTTATCTCATGCAATCAATTGGTGAAGAAAATATGGAGATAGAAATTCAACAAAAAGTAGATAGTGAAAATTATATTGATGAAATTATTCTTAATCAAAATTCTAAACCACAAACTGATAGTAATTTTAAAGGAAAATATATTCTTGACACAGAAAAAGGATTGGTAAATAACATAGAAATAAGTCATTCTATTTTCCAATTTGGTGTTACGACAAATTCAGTAATCGAAATTAAAGAATTGTCCTAAACCACTTTTATCAAAAGGATTTTAAATTAATGTTAAATCATTTGTAGTAGAATTACGACATCAAATCGTAGAATTACGACAAAAAATAAAATTTTTATTCAAACACTTTTAAAAAAATATCTGTCGTTGTACATTTGTTAAACAATCACCGAATCACAAAATATTATTAACAATTAAAATTTACAAATTATGGCAGAAAACTCAAGAGGAATCTTAAAATTCAACGGAGGAGAAGGTCAGAAATTGCTGAAGCTTAATTACAGCGTATCAAGATCTACGGACGTTTCCGGTAGAGTAGCTTCAGATCCTTCCAACGCAATCATCAAACTTACTGTAGAAGCTACTGAAAAATCAGACATTTTGGAAAGCTTACTGAACGGAAAGTACAAACCTACAACTGGTGAAATTACTTTCAACAAATCTCATGAAGAAGGTACTTTAATTACTCTGAAATGGGAAAACGGATATGTAGTTCAGCACGAAGTAGATTTTGACGCAATTGATAGTAACAATATGTTAATCAGCTTTGTGGTAAGTGCAGAAACTATCGATTATGGTAATTCTTCTTACACTGGTCTTTGGCCTTCAACGTAAAAAATACATAAACGGCTACAGAAATAATATCATATCCAAAAGACTGTCTCCAAAGGCGGTCTTTTTTTACCATTTATAATATATCTGATAAAAAATGTTAAAGTGAATTTGTAAGTCACTTTTTTATGAGATAGTGTGTTCTTATGAAAAAAAAACTAATATCTTAGTAAACAATAAAAATTCAATCGATTATGGATTAATTTTTGCTGATAATTTAGCGAAAACACAATCGATGAACCACACCAAACCAGATATAATATTAATTTGACAAAAATACAGTATGGGAGTACTAGTAACCAACGAAACAGTAAAACAACTTTTTCACATTGCACAGTCGATTGCGAGAGAAAACTATAACGGAACTTACGGCGGACCGCATATTTTACAGGCTTTAATGCATAAAGATATTGGTCTTAATGAATTTCTGAAAAGCATAGACAAAGATCCCGGCTATTTTTACGAATGGGCGGATGTGCGAATTGAAGATTATCCTAAAACGACGCATTTGCCGGATGACGTTAAGGAAGACGAATTTGTGGATAATATTGTAGAAGAAGCAGATGATATCCGTTTAAAATTGGGATTGGATGAAATTACACCAATTTGTATCCTGACTGCAATTGTAAAACCGCAGGTTGCTTTTACTCTACAACAACTTAAATCTCTGCCTCTCAGAGAGCATGAAATTTTTAATTTATACAGAAAAGATACCCCGTACGAAACTGCTGATAACGATAATTTTTCTTCAATTTTTTCAAACGGATCAGATTATTCGGATCAATCTTTTCCTTCGATTAAAAGTTATTGTGTTGACCGAACGGCTCAGGCAAGGAAAGGAGAGGTGGAAAATATCATCGGAAGAGATAAAGAACTGAGAATGTTGGTTGAAATTCTTTGCCGAAGAACTAAGCCCAATGTTATCATAATCGGAGAGCCGGGAGTTGGAAAAACTGCTTTGGTAGAAGGTTTTGCCACTGAAATTATTAAAGGAAATGTTCCTGAAATGTTGAAAAACGGGACGTTGCTGGAATTAGACACAGGCGCTTTATTAGCCGGAACTTCTTATAAAGGAGAAATTGAAGATCGTCTAAAAAAAGTAATTAATGAATGTAAAAAGATTGAAAAAGCAATTCTTTTTATTGATGAAATTCATACTCTTTTAGATCCCAAAGGAAGCATCGGAAATGTTGCTAATTTGCTTAAACCTGAACTAGCAAGAGGTGAGATTACCGTAATTGGAGCAACCACTCAGGAAGAATACAGAAAAATTATCGAACCGGAACAGGCTTTTAACCGTCGTTTTGAAGTCTTAACGGTAAATGAGCCGGATGAAAGAACCTGTGTTAAAATGATAGATGTTTTATTGGACGGCTATAAAAAACACCACGGAATTGAAGTTGAAAAAACAGCTCTTCCCGAATGTGTTCGTTTGGCGAAAAGATATGCAAAAGGAAAAAAATTACCCGATGCAGCAATCGATTTGTTAGACAGAACGATGGCAGCCATCAAAATGTTGGATGAACTTTCAGAAAAAGAATTGGAAAGCTGGAAAGAAATCTACGAATCTATACTGAAAGAAGAATATTTAGACGATAAAGACAAAGCAGACGAATTAATCTGGAACTACAATTTATTAAAAGATAAAATCAGTCCGATTTTGTGGGGTTCTTTAAGTGAGCAACCACAGATTGAAAATTCAATGCCCGTCGAAGAAATTCAAAAAATTATTGAAGAAACCTATGCCGAACTTTTACAGCACGCAGCCGTAAAAAGAGAAAAAGTTGACCGACTGGAATTGGCGGCAGTAATGGCGGCAAAAACAAATATTCCCATCGGGAAAATTCAGGCTCAGGAAAAAGAGAAACTACTGAATATGGAATCTCTTCTAACCAATAGAGTGGTCGGTCAGGATCATGCCCTAAAAATCCTTTCTGATGCGATTGTTGAAAACCGAAGCGGATTGAACAAACCCGGACAACCAATCGGTTCATTCTTCCTTTTAGGACCAACAGGAACAGGGAAAACAGAATTGGCAAAATCGATGGCGGAATTGCTTTTTAATGACGAAAAAGCAATGGTACGTTTCGATATGTCGGAATTTAAAGAGGAACATTCTGCAGCACTTTTGTACGGTGCGCCTCCAGGATACGTCGGGTACGAGGAAGGTGGAATGTTGGTAAATAAAATCAGACAACAGCCTTATACGGTGGTTTTATTTGATGAAATTGAAAAAGCGCATCATTCGGTTTTTGATGTCTTTCTACAGATTATGGATGAAGGTAAAGTTCATGATAAGCTTGGAAAAGAAGGTGATTTCAGCAATGCATTAATTTTATTCACGTCAAATATCGGAAGTGAAGAAATTGTAAAACAGTTTGAGGAAGGACAAATCCCGGAATCAAAATCTTTAATGCAGATAATGTCGAATTCAGGACGTTTCAGACCGGAATTTTTGGCAAGAATTACAGAAATTATTCCTTTCGCACCGATAACGGAATCTATTGCGGAAAGAATTTTTAATATCCAGCTAAAATCACTTCATAATTCTTTAACAAGATTAGGAATGAGCTTGAAAATCTCTGACGAAGCGGTGAAAAACTTAGCATTAGGCGGATTCAGCAGCAAATATGGTGCAAGACAGATTTCGGGAGTAATCAGATCTCAGTTGGCAAGACCGATTTCAAAAATGATCGTGAGAGAAGAAGTAAAATCCGCACAAACGATCCATGTAGACTGGAATTCAGAAGAAGAAAAACTGAGCTGGAAAGTAGAATAAACTTTCTTGGCAAAAAATAAAAACAATGACACCAAATTTCAAAAATATAATTCTAACAGCGATGTTATTGATGTGTTCGCACCTAATGAATGCACAATTTCTTGAGGCTTCTGATACTTCGGAAAGCAGTGTTAAAAGATATAAAAGTATCATTAATGCCAATAAGGATATTGTCAATTTTATTGAATATTCTCTGGCGGAAAAAGGATTACCAAAACATCTTAGAAATTTGGCTTTAATAGAATCCCATTTTGACAGCAATATTACTTCAGGTGCAGGCGCAGTAGGAATTTGGCAGTTTATGACGGCTCATGCCAATCAGTACGGGTTAACTCAGCAAAACAGAACAGATATTTATAAAAGCACGAAAACAGCGGCAATTTCTTTGACTAAATTATATAAAAAGTATAATAATTGGGTGACAGTAGTAGCGGCTTATAACTGTGGTGAAGGGAATATTGCGAAGGCAATGGCAGCGGCAAATTCTTCTCAGTATCATATTTTTTCTAAATATCTGCCAACAGAAACAATTAATCATGTTAAGAAATATCTGAACGCCTGTTTTGCAACGGGAGAATTGCAAAGTGTTTTAAGCAATTACAATTCTTCAAGAATGAATACAGTTTTCTTTGTGAACGGAGGAAGTGGAAAAAATAATTCTCAATTAGCTGAAACCGATATTAATGCAGGTTTTAATATAAATATAATAGCGGATGAACTGGATGTGGAAGTAGATAAACTTCTCTCTTGGAATCCTCAAATTACGGAAGAACTGAAACAGAATGGCGAAAGTACATTATATCTTCCGACAGATCTGATGCCTGATTTTTTATTAAGAAAGACTAAAATTCTTTCGAGATCAATAAAAGAAGGAAGCACAACCAATACCAAATAAGAATCACACCAAGCGATCATGTTTAACCTATCCAAATCACAGGTAATATGAAAACAGAATCACAGAATATACTGCAAAACCCTTCATTCCGTCCGGCTCAGAATGCCGATGGAATTTCAGAAAATCATCATGCGGGAATCAACCGGCTTGTGAAACTTTCTTTAGTCATTGAAGGAAAAGTTATCAAGTATTACAAGCATTTCAAACTGACTCAAAGCTCAAAACGTCATCATGAATTCAGTGTCACATTGGCTCACGATGCGTTGGGTGACCGCCAGACTCATACGCTGGAAGAAGCGAATAAGTTTCTTGGAAAACGTCTGACAGCCGTAATTTCCTATAAAGATATTGAAAGCAGTCCGGAACGAAACTTCGTAGGAGTGATTACAGGGGTAGGTTTCAGTCAGGAAAAAATGAGTTTGGGAAATATTGTTTTAACGGGGTACAGCCCAACCATTTTATTGGATGGAGCCCCTCACATTCAGAGTTTCGGAGGCGCCTCACCCGTAAATATGGGAATTATTGCGAATGAAGTGATTAAACAAGGTCTTGATTCAAGTCGTTTTGATGTAAGAGTTGATACGAATGATTATTCTCAGATCACTTACAGCAGTCAATATGATGAAACGCATTACAATTATTTAGCAAGAATGGCTGAAGCGTATGGCGAACAGTTTTATTATGATGGTGAAGTGCTGCATTTCGGAAAACTTCCACCTCAGAATAAACCAATTAAACTGACGTATGGAAGCAGTGCCAATGATATTAAAGTTGAATTAAAAGCAGTTCATACAAAACCACAGTTTTACGGATACAACAGCAGTAAAAATCAAAAATTAACATCGGGAGAAACTCCGATTCAGCATGTGAGTGATTTAGCAAAAACTGCATATGCTCACAATGATAAAATTTTTAAAACTCCTTCATTACAGGTTGCTCCGATTAAAGCATCCACGCATCTGGATGTTGAATATTCACAAAAAAGTACGGCAGGAAGTGAAGCGGTGAATGTATTTTCTTTATCAGGAAATACAACGGTTCCGTTTTTACATCCGGGATGTATTGTTGATGTTCAAATGAGAAAATTAGATACCAATGAATCCTCTTATTTCACAAGAATCATGGTGACGGAAGTTTCTCATGAAATAGATACCATCGGTCATTATACAGGAAGTTTTGAAGGAATTGCTTCGGACACAGGATTTTTGCCAAAACCGGAATTTAAAACTCCAAAAGCAGAACCTCAGCTGGCAACCGTAATTTCCAATGCAGATCCGGAAGGACAGGGAAGAATTCAGGTCAGATTTGACTGGCAGACTAATGATACGACTCATTTTATCAGAATGATGAGCCCTGACGCGGGCGGAACAGATCAGGTAAATCAAAATAGAGGATATGTGGCAATTCCGGAAGTTGGTGATCAGGTGATGGTGAATTTTGTTCACAGTCATCCTGACAGACCTTTCGTTATGGGAGGAATGTTCCATGGTGGAATCGGTCTTGGCGGCGGAATGGATAACAGAGTGAAATCAATTCAGACAAGAAGCGGCCACAGAGTTATTTTTACAGAAGATGAAAGTATTATTATTACCGATAAATCAGGAAATGAAATTCATTTGGATACAACCGGAAGCAATATCACCATCACTGCTCCCGAAACAATGACGCTGAACTGCCGGAATATGAATATCAACGTCGGCGAAAATATGACGACCAATGTCGGAATGAATAAATCTGATACCATTATGGTCAATCATACAGAAAGCATCGGGTCAATGAAATATGTGACAACAGGTTCAGATTTCATGACCAATGTTGTCGGAAAAATGAGTCATTATGTAAAAGGTGATATGGAAGTGTATGGCGAGCAGGAACATAAATTAACCAGCCTTAAAGGGGTGGAAGTCAGCAGCGAAGGAAAAGTAGAGCATCACGCAGAAAAAGAAGTGCAGAATAATAGTGGCGAGAAATCTAAAAATCACTAAAGATGAGCATCGAATATTTTGTAGAAGGCAAAGCCGTCACCAGAACTGGTGGTGATAACAGAACTTTTGCCAAAGAAGGTATCAGCCATAACAGTGCTGAAACAGTGGAACAGAAAGGAAATGATACAGGCGTAAGTTACAATAAAGCAGAAACAATCAATCCTAATGATAAGCCGGTTGATACTATTGACGTTAGTTTAAATCTTTTTTTTGACGGAACTCAAAATAACAAAACCAATACACAGCTTGGCAAAGATTTTAAAGAAGCAAGCAGTAATGGAGACGATAGTTATAATAATGAGTTCACTAATGTAGCAAGAGGCTATGATGCCATAGATGCGAATGCGCAAAATCAGGTTTCCTGGTACATTGAAGGAATTGGTACAGAAGACAGAAAAAGCGACAGTGTTCTTGGTGGAGTTGCCCAGGGAACCGGAAGCACAGGTGTTGTTGCAAAAGTAGCGAAAGGATGCAAAAAAGGAGCAGAAGCCATTGCTTCAAAATTTAAAGGGCAAAAGAAAACGATTAATCTTACAGTAAATGTTTTTGGTTTCAGCAGAGGAGCAGCGGCGGCGAGACATTTTGTGCACGTTGCCAATACAATGCCTCTTATTTCTTATGCTTTAGGTGAAAAAAAACTACAGATTTTTCCGCCTGAAACCATTGATGACGGAGTTTTAGTTATTAATGATAAAGATGGTTCCAAATTACAGTTTATCAGTCAGTACGGATATTTCGGAGCTTGCCTGATGGAAAAGGAATTAGATATCAAACAAATAAAATTCAGATTTGCCGGACTGTACGATACGGTGGCATCTTACGGATTGAATCACCGTGGAGGCTGGGGAATTGACAATGATACAAAACAATTGGGGCTTGATACTGTGGGTCGTGGAAAAGTTTCATTTGTCCTGCAATTGGCTGCGGATGATGAATACAGAGATAATTTTGATTTAACAAATATCGACAGCACCGGCTTATACGGACTGGAATTTACCCTTCCCGGTGTTCACTCGGATATTGGAGGATCTTACGGAAATGGAGATAATGAGATTTCTGTTTTATTATGTGAATCCTATGATCCGTATCACAATGTAGAAATGCATAAGGAATGTGAAGAGTTTAAAAAAATTGTAGTAGAAGAAGGCTGGTATACCAATGATCAGCTGGAAATAAAATATTTCCGCCAGTCGGATGTCAATTATGGAAGATTTTGGAATTTCGCCTCTCAATATTACGGATTAGTTGGAACAAGAAAGTTGTCTAATAAATACGATCAGATTCCCTTGAACCAGATGTTTCATTATTCTAGGGAGAACGATGTAAAATACTTGGAGACTAGGATTGAAGAAAATCATAAAATCACCGATCCTTTTTTAAGTGGAATTTACAGTCAGTTAGCAACATACATGAACGCCTGCAATGATTTGAGAAATAAGTATGTTGATGATTATAAAGCAGGAAAAAATCCGTCAGCATCCAAATATATTTCAGATATAAAAGCATTGTCTTACTTAGGACACATCGATCCTGAAGATTTAAAAAAATTAAGAAAAGAATATTTGCATTGGTCTGTGAAAGCCAATCAGATCGGGTTGGATGCAAAACCTAATGATAATGCCCCGAAGAGAAAAGGCGCATTAGCGGCTCAATACCGAAAAAGAAATATACAGAATGGATAAATTAGCCTTAAAAATAGTATGTTTTTTTATACTTCTTACTCAAAATATTAGTTGTCAGAAAATGAAAGAAGAAAAACTTCCCGAATTTCACATTGAAATAAGCCATCCTCATAATGATTTGGATATCACTCCTGTCATAGACAAAATTCCGACATTGGAAGGCGGCGTTGCAACGTTGCCCTACGGGAGTACGTCGGGAACCTGGGGCTGGTCAGGGAAAGGTTGGACGGAACAATACGGAACTCCCATTGGTACAGATATTACCTATTTTTCGAGATATGAAGATACATTTTATCATCTGAAAGCAGATTTTCCTGTTGATAAAATTAAAGATTATATGAAACGGGCTTATGCGCAGGGAGAAGCTTCTCTTTCTACAAAACCTATTGAAGAGTATAAAGATTTGGGAAGGTTTCAGCATTACAGCAGTGCAGAGAATCCTTACGAAAGTTTCACTACATTGGTTTTTGGTTTTGCACCAAAAGGAATGGTCGTTGTCTGGCTGCGTTTTGGAACCGTTCAGATCGAATTGGCAAAATATCAATCTGAGATTGTAAAAGATGATAAAGAATTAGAAAAAAAGCTATTTTCAAATCTGTCGGTTACCCGTGAAGAAATGAAAAAGAAAAGATTTCTGAATAAAAGTCCGAAAGAATGGGAAGATTACCGAACAAAATATGTCTGGAAACCAATAATTACTTCAGAAAATAAAGGATTGAAGAATTTTGAAATGAATCTGATTTATTATAATGGAGAAACAGAAATTTTACTGCGCCCCTGGATCGATAACGCTTCTTTAAAAGAAAGAGCGATTCCGAAAGAATTGAATTTTACCTGGGAAACAGGCATAAATCAACAATATATTGGAAGAGCTTATTTTAATTGGGAAAGGGTAAATGAAGCTTTTAAAAAAGCGGGAAAAGGGAACGTAGAATTCAAAATTTCTGATGATAACAGAAGTTTTCAGATTTTATTAAATAATGAACCTTTACCAACAGACAGCACAAGAATATTTAAAACAGAACATGAATATCATGATTCTTATAAATAAAAAAATCAATTGAGAATAATTTTGCGTTAAGTGTAGATTTAGCGGAATTTTTTTTAGTTTAAAAAAATTGATCAATACACGATAATATTGTTAATTTTAAGTTAATTAAATCTTAATATTTCCCATTAAAGTGTTAAAAATTATTTATAGAGGGTTTGATTTTTTAGATTTAATTATTTGACTATCAATATATTATACATTTAATTATTTCTATTATAGTAGAATTACTACACCAAATCGTAGAACTACTACAAAAAGTAAGATTAGATTAAAATTGTTTCCAGAATAAAAATAAGTGCTCTATCTTTGACTCAACAAATCAACCAAATCACAAAATATTAACGATTAAAATTTACGAATCATGGCAGCAAATTCAAGAGGAATCTTAAAATTCAACAACGGAGAAGGACAGAAATTATTAAAGCTGAACTATAGCGTATCAAGATCTACTGACGTATCTGGTAGAGTAGCTTCAGACCCTTCTAACGCAATCATCAAAGTTACAGTAGAAGCAACTGAAAAATCTGACATCCTTGAAAGCTTACTAAACGGAAAATACAAGCCTACAACAGGTGAAATTACTTTCAACAAATCTCACGAAGAAGGTACTTTGATTACTTTAACTTGGAATAACGGATACGTGATCCAACATGAAGTAGACTTCGATGCGGTAGACGAAAACAGTATGTTGATCAGTTTCATCGTAAGTGCTGAAACTATTGATTACGGTAATTCAAACTACCAAGGTCTATGGCCGGGTGGAAATAGTGGCAACTAAAATCTACAATCATCTTAGTAAAATAAAATTGGACACAGAATAGTAAGCTCCCACAGAGTAAGCTATTCTGTTTTTTCTTTTCTGAAACTAAATTATTTCATGTTTTTTAATTTAATGAACTGTTAATTAGTTATAAATTGAAATTTTGATTAATGAAGATTTATTTGATTTTTTATCGAATAAATTTTAGCATTTAAAATAAAACACACCAATCATCCAAAATTTTAAGGCTATGTTTCAAGATAACAATACGCCAAAAATGCCGTCTTCTACAGGAAAACCTTCTATGACAGAAAAAATGGAAGAGATGAAAGAAATGGCTTCGGACCAAGCAATAAACAAGGCTTCAGAAAAAATTAATGAAAAAACAAACGGAACGGTTCAGAAAACAACTCAAAAACTGGTACACGCTCAGGCTTATACGGGAGTTGTAACAGGAACTTCCGGAATGTTGATGAATCAAAAACTACAGCCTAATACTCCCACTTTAGTCGAAGATAAAGTCTGGTCTCAGCAGCCGACTTCCAAAATACACAATGCCAATGCCATTCCTGAAAGTCAAATCCAGGGCATCAACCGTGTCGTAAGATTGGATATTGTTGTAGAAGGAAAAGCGATAAAGCATTTCAAAAATTTTCAGTTAAAACAAAGCGCTACAAGACATCATGAATTTATTTTAATGTTGGCTTATGATACCTTGGGAAGTGCAGAAAATCATAATCTGGAGGAAGCTCAGAACTTTTTAGGAAAAAGAATTACTGTTGTTTTCAAATATAAAGATGTTGAAGACGGTCCCGAGAGAAGTTTCGTCGGTGTAATCACAGAAGTTGGTTTCAGCCAGGAAAAAGGTAGTCTGGGAAATATTGTTCTCACAGGTTGCAGCCCGACGGTTTTGCTTGATGCAGCGCCACATATTCAGAGTTTTGGGGGTGCACAGGAAATTAGTTTAAACAGTATCGCCGATCATGTTATTAAAGAAGGTCTTGGACAGGGAAAATTCGATTTCAGAGTAGATTCCAACCATGGAAATGTTTCCTACAGTTCGCAATACGAAGAAACACATTATAATTATCTGGCCCGAATTGCAGAAGCGTATGGCGAACAGTTTTACTACGATGGTGAGGTTCTTCATTTCGGAAAACTACCGCCTCAGGAAAAACCTGTGAAATTGATTTATGGAAGTAGCGTGAATGATGTGAAGATCACAATGAAAGCACAGCACGTAAATCCAAGTTTTTATGGTTACAACAGCAGTAAAAACGAAAAGCTAACTACTGGAAATTCAAAGATTTCTCATACTTCAGATATTGCAAAAAGGGCATATGAAATTTCAGAAAAAACGTTTACAACCCCTTCATTACGAGTGGCTCCAATTAAAGCCGCATCTTTTATGGATGTTGAAATCTCACAAAAAGGAACGGCGGGAAGTAAAGCTTCCGATGTTTTTATAACATCAGGGAATACAACTGTTCCGTTCTTGTATCCGGGTTGTATCGCAGATATAGAAATGCGGAAAACTGACAGTAATGAAACGGCTTACTTCACCAAATTAATGATTCTCGAAGTTAATCATGAAGTCGATGCGAGAGGATATTATACAGGAACTTTTGATGCTATTGCTTCCGACACAGGATTTATTCCCCGTCCGGAATTTGAAACTCCGAAAGCTGATTCTCAGTTTGCAAAAGTAATTTCCAACACCGATCCTTTGAATCAGGGAAGAGTTCAGGTACAGTTTGACTGGCAAAACGGTTCTACTACAACAGAATACATTCGTGTAATGACTCCCGATGGTGGTGGAAGCGAAAAAGTTAGCAAAAACCGTGGGTTTATGGCGATTCCTGAAGTTGGCGATCAGGTGGTTGTGAATTTTGCGCATCAGCATCCCGACAGACCTTTTGTAATGGGAGGTATGTTCCACGGCGGAGTTGGCGGAGGAGGCGGAGCTGGTAATAATATTAAAAGTTTAAGCAGTAAAAGCGGTCACATCGTAAGTCTTGACGACGGCGGCGGAATGACGGTAAGAGATAAAGATCAGAACCAGGTTTTTCTTGACGGAGCTGGAAACATCAGTGTTGACAGTAAAATATCCATCACTTTGACATGCGGAAGCAGTTCTATTTTCATGGATAAAGATGGAAATATCGTGATTAAAGGAAAAGAAATTATGGTTCAGGGAAACAATATTGGCGTTGGCGGAACAGCAAGTGTCGGAATTGGTGTCGGTCCTGAAGGCGGAGATCCCACATCAGGAATCGGTATTGAGGGAACTACTTTGGATGTCGGAACAACCACACTTTCAATGGGAGCAAAAACCGAAGCGAATCTGAGCAGTGCAAAAATAAATATCGGAGGAGGAAATGAAACAAATATCGTAAGCGGAACTGTAAAACTTAACTAAATACTGATGAATCCTGTAGATCTGGAATTGGTAAAATTAAAAAGACAGTGGCATAATGTCGTTAAAGCTAACGATAAAATGCCAATGCTCATCTGTCACGGAGAAAAACATGAGACCGATCTTTTCGACGGATTTATAAAATCAAGATTATCCGAAGATTATGATGATGAAGATCTTTTTTTAATTCATTATCAGGAGTTTAACGGAATGGATTCTTTCGGGCAGAATTTATTTGATGAATGGAAAGAATATTATGATTTATTAGAAAAAAATGAAGAAAATATTCCGAAGTGGGGCCTGAATATTTCTGATAATCAATTGAATACAGATGCTAATAAAGCTTTTTTTCCTTTGTTGGAATTAAAGAAAAACTTTCCTAACCTTAAAAATTCCAAGATCTATTTATACATCGCACCGTTGAGAATCAATGATATTGAAGAATTATCAATTTGGATAAAAGAATGGTGCAAGCTTTGTGAAAAATCGGAAAATCACGATATTAAACTGGTTTGGGCAGAACATCACACTTATAAAACGTTGCCGGAAAATTCTTTGGCACAAAACTTCAGAGTCGAGGTGGATATTCATCAATTGATGCAAAATACGGCAGCGCATACCAATCGAAAGAAAAACAGTGTAGATACAGATTTTCAACAGCAGATTCTTACGGCAAGCAACCATTTAAGCAAAGGAAGATACAGGGAAGCTGAGTTTTCACTAAAAACTGCCATAAAATTAGCCAAAGAGCAAAATAATAAGCAAGGCGAAATTTCAGCTTATTTTATGTTGACTCAAGCTTTCATTGCCGACCGAAAAAAGGAAAAGGCAGAAGACACGTATCAAAAAATATTTGAAGAAGTTGATCCTAATTCTCCGCTGGAAATACAGATGTACATGAACTACGGAAGTTATCTATTGGGAAATTCAAAAAAATCAAGAGCAGAAAAAGCCTTCGAAAAAGCTGCGGAAGTTGCCAAAGAAATTAGGGAATATGCGATGGCAATAGAATGTTACAGAATCATCGGAACCTTGAATGATACACTTTTATCAAAAGATAAAATGATCGAATATTTTGAAAAATGTCTCGAGATCGCAAAAATAATGGAACCTTCAACAAGAGAATCGAGCAGTTTGAAATTTGTTGCCTCCATGCTATTTATCAAATATGAAGGCGACAACGACAAAAAAATAATATTGGATCACGAAATGAAAAATTATTTTGGAGAAGGTTGGAAAGTAAGTGTTGAGAAGCCAAAACACAATTAAATATGAAAATTTTACCCATTAAGATCTTGATTAAGAAACTAAAAAGTTATTCTTAATAGTTCAAAAAAATTACAGTACAATGTAAATACACCAAATCATAAATTGAAATATCATGGCAGATCAAAATAAAAATATAAAAAAGATAAAGGTTGCCAAGCCAGATATGAATCCGAATCGGTCTCTGAGTGTTTCTGCGGATGTCACTTCGTTCAGCATGGAAAAGACTACTCAAGGCTGGAAAAACGGAATGAAAAATAATTTCGATTCCCTGAATCCAGTTTCTATGGTAAAATCGGTAATTGGTGGAAATAACGGAGAACAATCAGGTGGAGGAAATGGCAGTGAAACTTCTGTTACAGCAGAAAATGCCTCTCCAGAAAGTAAAATAAAACTCATTAAAGTTAATACTCCTGCGATTGTTCCCACAGGATTTCAGCACACAAGCAAACATTTTGATATTGTGCTGGCGATCGATATTCACTGGACTTTAATTCCGCCGCCGCCGTCTTTTATGTTGATTCCACTGCCGTTGCCGCATCCGTTTATCGGGATTGTTTTCGATGTGATGGATTATTTGACATTCAGCATTCCGATTCCGCAGTTTATCAGAAATTTGAAACCAGACCTTCCGGAAAGCATTCCAATGGGTGGTTCAATATTTGTTCACGGAAGACATAAGGCGACGACGACAACGAGTGTGATGGGTGTTGTGATTCCTTTCAGACATGTCACTTCATTGATTCCCGTTTACATGATCCCGTTTCCGCAGGAAGCTCCGCACGAAGGTGAAGTATATTATGGCGCTCAAACCGTTCTGGCGCAGGGAAGTAAAATGAGCGGAAATCTACCCCAACAGGTATTAACTTGTATGGGATTACCCTTTGGAATGACGATGTTGCCTGCGATGCCGGATAAACCGAAGAAAAATCCGTTGGCATATTTTGCGTTTTATAATAATTTTTCAAGTTTATATATTCAGATTAATACGGGAGGTCCTGTCATCGTTGGCGGACCGTTTGTTCCACACATTTATACGCCGGGTGAAATGTTGATGCGTTTTGCAGGAATGGCATTGATGAGAGGTTTAACGAAAAGTTTAGGAAAAGGAGTTACAAAGTTTAATCATTTTCTACAGGGAAAATTTGGAAAAACTAATCCTATTTCAAAAGCTTTGTGTAAAGTGGGCTTAGAGCCTGTCAATTTTGCTTCAGGAGCGATGTTGTTTGAGTGGGATGATTTTGAAATTGAAGCCGGAACACCTTTAGAATGGACCAATGTTTGGTATAGCGACAGACCATACACCCATGGAATGTTGGGCAACGGAATTTTCAATTCTCATGATCTTTATATTGTTCCTGACGAAGATGTTGAGGTTGCTGCTTGGGTTCATCCTGAAGAATTGCAGCCTATGCCGATCCCTGTTCCGCCGGTTGGAGAAGAATTAACCTACTACAGAAGTCAGAAAATCTGGCAATACCGCCCAAGTGACAATATCTGGATCATCAGAAAAGGAACGGATATTTATACTTACAAACGTTTTCATCATATTTCGGAAGGAAATATTTTTAAGGTAATTCATATCGAATACGGCGACGGAACGATCAGGGAATACAGTTATGAGGATAGAGATATTGTTTTAAAAAGTATTAAGGATGTTAAAAGTGGTTTTAGCATCGAAACAACCATTCATCCTGAACTTAAAAAAGTTACTGAGATTTATTATTGTTATAAAAATCAGAAAGATTTGCAAGTTCGTTACAATTATGATGAACGTGGAAACCTTACCCATGTTTGGGATATTCATAAGAAAGCCATTGTTTTTGAATATGATGGTGAAAATTGTATGATCCGAAGAACCAACAGAAACGAGATGAGCTATCATTGGGAATACGATAAACAAGGTAGAGTAGTTCATACAAAAGGTTTGGAAGGTTTTATGGAAGGATTTTTAAATTATAATGAAGAAGAAGGCTACACCGAAGTTATTTATCCAAAGCAAAACAATAAAACAGAAAGATATTATTACGACGAAGATTTTTTAGTATATAAACAAATTGACGGTGAAGGCGGAGAAACCTGGTACGATTACACTTCCCACAACGAATTAAAAATGATAGGAACTCCGGAAGGAAGAGTTCATGGATATACTTACGATGAATTTGGAAATATTAAAATTTTCCACACGCCGGATGGAGAAGAATATCATTATCAATACAATGAATTTGGGCAGGTTATTGCACGTTTTTCGCCACCAGGAACTTCGGAAACGTGGAATTATGATGAAGAGGGTAGACTTTTAAGCTATACAGATCCAACGGAAGAAACCATTAATTATGAATATTTAAATGACGAAAAACTTCCTGAAAGCAGCAAAAAAAAGGATATTGAAACGCGTTATGAATACAACAACAGAAATCAAATCTCAAGATTAACCAATAATATCGGAGGTGAACAATATTGGAAATATGATGAATACGGAAGATTATTGGTTTTCAGTCCGAGACCTTTGAACAGAACCTTTTGGAACCGCGACAAAATGGGGCGCGTCATTGAAGTGAATGAACAGGGACAATTACCTTTAAAACTTCGTTATGATGCTTATAATCTGCCAATTTATGCTACAGACGGAAAAGCAGAATGGCTCATGAGTTACACACCGATGGGAAGTCTGAAACGTCAGGTTCGAAGAAATGCATTAACATTTAAAAAGGAAGAAACCTTAGTTTTTGGCTACAATGCTTACGAAAATCTAATGAGCATCACCAATGAAAAAGGCGAAACCTATCATTTTGAAAGAGATCATAATGACAATATTATTGGAGAAACAGGTTTCGACGGACAACAGAAATTCTTTGTAAGAGATAAAGACGGATTGGTCACTCAAAGCAGAAACCCACAAGGGAAAAATATTTTTTATGAATATGATTTAGGCGGAAGATTAACGCAGACTCATTATCCCGACGGAACCTGGGAAGCGTATCAGTACGATACTTCGGGAATGTTGGTAAAAGCGGATAATGAAAATAGCAGCGTCGCTTTCGAAAGAAATAAATTAGGCTTGGTAACAAGCGAAAAGCAGGGCGAGCATTCCATCAATTATGAATATGACGATCAGGGAAATCTGATTGGTTTAAAAAGCAGTTTAGGTGCAGAAATCGATTATAGTTACAACGATCTTGGTCAGCTTAAAAATGTAACTGCCACTACAAAAGACGTTCGTCAACCGTGGCAAATGAATCTTGATGTTTCGAGAAACGGACAATTATTTTCTCGTGAAATGACGGGCGGTGTCGAAAGTATTTTTGAGTTCGATCATGTCGGAATGCCGATAAGTCAGAAAGTGATGGTAAACAAGACTAATGCTGCTTTCCATAAAGATTATCATTGGGCAGCCGGAAGCCGATTGTTGCAGGTTTTGGATCGTGTTACAGGTGGAAGAACGAGATTCGATTATGATGCTTACGGGAGTCTTGTTGCTGCGGAATATTCAAATGATGAAATTCAGTACAAAAATCCTGATGAAACGGGTTGTTTATACGAAAGCGCCAAAAGAACCGACCGTATTTACGACAAAGGTGGAAAGCTGATGCGCGACAAAAACTGGTTTTATCATTACGACGAAGAAGGAAATTTACTACTAAAAAGTAAAAGGCAGATTAATAATAGTAAATCAGATCCAAAAGAGAAAGAAGAAAATTCACATCCTTATTACAAATCCATTGCCGCGGACTGGCTGAATGAAACAAAATTACCTGATGGGAATATTTTAGTCAATGTCCATGAAAATTCTCCAGATGAAGTTCAAAATCCGGAATGGCAATCTGGAGATTGGGCTTATTTCTGGAATTCTAACGGAATGTTACAAAAAGTAAAACGTCCGGATGGCAAGGAAGTGAATTTTGAATATGATGCTTTAAGGCGAAGAATTTCAAAGATATTTAATAATATCATTACTAGATATGTTTGGGATGCTCATGTCATTTTGCATGAATGGAATTATGATTTGGATGTACAGTCTAAAACGATTATTAATAATAAGAATGAAGTAATTATAACCAAAGAACCTTTAGATTATATTGTAACTTGGATTTATGAGCGGGGAAATTATGTTCCAAATGGAAAAATAGAAAATGGAAAAAGATATAGTATTGTAACAGACTATATTGATAGGCCTATTGAAGCTTTTGATGAGGACGGAAATTTAGTATGGAAATCAGATTATAGTATTTATGGTACGCAAAATAAGATAAAAGGGGATCAAAATTTCATTCCATTCAGGCAATTAGGTCAATATGAAGATGAAGAACTAGGGGGGCTTTTTTATAATCGTTTCAGATATTATGATAGTGAACAAGGAAACTATATATCAAAAGATCCAATCGGATTATTAGGGAATAATGACACTTTGTATTCTTATGTAAACGATAGTAACAGCTGGATTGATGTTTTAGGTCTTCATACGCTCAACTTTTTACAAGAATTAGTAAAAGATGCTCATACTACATTAGGAAAATCTGGAGGATATAGTGTGACAGCAGTTGGTGTGGATGCAAATGGAAATTATTTTGTATCATCAAGTAGTCCATATGTTCCTGGCCCGATAAAAAAATGGGCAAAAGAAATGGGAGTAACTGTTATTGATAGTAAAGCTCTGGATATTCATGCTGAAGAATCTTTAATTAACGCTAAAAAAGGTATTGTTGAAATAGAACCAAGTTCAAGGATTTGTATTGATTGCGAAACGCACATGAAAAATAATAATGTTAAATTTGAAACCGATGTTACAGGAAAATTCAGTAAGAACAGAAAAGACGGAGGTAAATATCATATTGAAGGAGGAAAATATACATAAACTAAATTATTAAAATAATAAATATATTATGAGCAACCTAGAAATAATTGAGAATCAGGAATTCAATCATCAATTTTCATTTTTAACAACCTATTTAGGAAGATCAAAAAATTTATATTCTTTTTTTGAGAAAGAAATTAAAGATGATAATTTTGATTATACTTTGAAATTTAAAAATGCGTTTGAAGAAATTAATAAGTTCTATGAAGAATGTTTGAGTATCATATTTGATTCCCAAGATAGTTTTAGTTTAGATATAAATTTATTTTATGAGTTGGCTCCATCTTATGAAGAATATTCTACATCCTATTCTACAATTGCAACTCAAATTGCGTTAATGTGTACTTCTATAGGGGAGTTTTATGAAAGTAAAAATGTTGATTTGATTAATGAAACTTCAATGAATTTTGAAGAAATTATTAATATCGTAAAATCGGAAGAATTTAACAATCGAAATTTGGAGGGTGATTCTTGGGACTATGTACAGGAATTTTTAGAAAAAGAATATGCAGATCAATTAGAAATAATAAAAGAAATTGATAATCAAAATATATCTAAAGAACAATTTCAGGAATTGGTAAATAAATATGAAATTAAATAAAACCACCTTCAAATATTTCAGTATGAAAAAACTTATTTTCACATTCGTTATTACAGCATTTTCATTTATCGCAAATGCACAAACCAATTCGCTTGCAAAAACAACCTGGGAAGTTGAAAAAGTAAATGCGGATGGAACTGCAATTTTAAAAAAAGGAAAATTAATGAAATTCCCTGCAGAACAGCCTAAATTTTATTTCCTTCAATTTGAAAGCGATAAAAAATATCATACCGGAAATTCATGTTTTCACATGATGGGAACTTATAGCATTTACGAAGGTAATCAGGTGGAAATGAGCGAAGGTTTAGCAGATATGTCTGGAGATTGCAAAGAGCCGAAAATATTTACAGGAACTTACAATTTCAAAATAGATAAAGATCGTCTTGAGCTGATTCCCGTAAAAAATTAAATAATTTATATCAGTATTTTTTCTAAATTTTAAACTGAAATTCGAAATTCTGAAAAAAACCTTCCTATTTTCTTATCTTTGTTCCTTATGGAAAATATGGACGCAACTCAAGATAAAAGGTTATTTCTCATCGATGCTTATGCGATGATTTTCAGAGGATATTACGCATTGATCAGAAGTCCGAGGATTACAAGCACGGGGATCGATACATCGGCTATATTTGGTTTCACCAACTCTTTGATTGAATTGATCAGAAGAGAAAGACTAACACATTTAGCGGTTGTTTTTGATGTTGGACAGGCAAGTGTAAGAACCGATGATTTTGCTGAATACAAAGCTAACAGAAGCGAAACTCCTGAAGCAATTAAAAATGCAATTCCATACATTCATAGGATTTTACAGGCGATGCATGTACCGATTTTAGGAGTTGAAGGGTATGAAGCAGATGATGTCATTGGAACCATAGCCTGCAAAGCTGAAAAGGAAGGTTATACCACTTTTATGGTAACTCCTGATAAAGATTTTGCACAGCTTGTTACTGATAAAATTAAAATGTATAAACCGGGTTTGAAAGGTGGAGATATTGAAATTTTAGGTGTTGAAGAAGTAAAAGCAAAATACGAAATAGAAGACCCGAAACAGGTAATTGATTATCTGGCGATGATGGGTGATGCAGTGGATAATATCCCGGGGTTGGATGGTGTTGGTGAAAAAACTGCCATGAAATTCTTGAAAGAATACGGAAGTATAGAAAATCTTTTAGCGAATACACATCAGTTAAAGGGAAAAATTAAAGAGAAAATAGAAGCTTCAGCTGAGCGTGGAATTTTATCTAAAAAGTTAGCGACGATTATTTGCGATGCGCCTGTGGAGTTTCATCAGGAACAATATGATCTTGAAACTCCGGATTTTGAACAAGCTAAGAAAGTTTTTGATGAGATAGAATTCACAAGATTATACGAAAATCTTTACCGAGCTTTTGCGCCGGCTACCGGAACTAAAGTTGTTGCGGAAGTTGAGGTAACGGTAACGGAAACTCCTCAGCAAAAAGTAGCACAGGCGGTTGGTCAGCTGGATTTATTTGCAACGTACGAAGATCTGGATCAGGCAACGTCCACCAAATCGAATATTGAGCAAAATGATCATTTGTATCAGTTTGTAGATAATCCGAAAGCGCAGAAAATCTTAGTTCAGAATTTACTGAAACAGCAAGTCGTATGTTTTGATACAGAAACTACTTCTCTGAATGAACTGGAAGCTGAATTGGTCGGAATGAGTTTTTCTTATAAAAAAGGATTGGCATATTATGTTCCTTTGTCGGAAGATCAGGGCGAAGTGTTACAGACATTGGAAATTTTCAGACCGTTTTTTGAGAAAGAAGATTTGCTGAAAGTTGCTCACAATTTAAAATTCGATTATAAAGTTTTAAAAAAATACGATATTACCGTAAAAGGAGCAATGTTTGACACGATGATCGCACATTACCTTTTAAATCCTGACGGAAGACACGGAATGGATTATCTCTCAGAAGTTTATTTGAATTATAAACCTGTCTCCATTGAAACGATTATCGGTAAAAAAGGAAAAAATCAGGGAACGTTCAGAGATGCGGATTTAAGAACGCAGACTGATTATGCTGCGGAAGATGCAGATGTAACTTTCCAGTTGTACGAGCTGTTTGCACCTCAATTAAAAAAGGAAAAATTAGAAGAGTTATTCTTCAACATAGAAATGCCTTTAATGGAAGTTTTGGCTAAAATGGAACTTTCCGGAATTTCTTTAGATGAAAAATGGCTGGCTCAGGAAAGTATCGATCTTGAGAACGATTTAAGACAATTAGAATCCAAAATATTTGAGATTTCAGGTGAAGAATTTAATATGAATTCACCGAAACAATTGGGAGAAATTCTGTTTGAAAAAATGCAACTCGATCCGAAAGCAAAAAAGACCAAAACCGGACAGTACGCAACTTCGGAAGATGTGCTTCAGAAATTATCTTCAAAGCATGAAATCATCAAGCATATTCTGGAATACAGAACGTATCAGAAATTAAAATCAACTTACGTTGATGCATTGCCGTCACAGATTGAAAAAACCGACAATAGAGTTCATACCAATTTTTCACAAACTACAGCCGCGACAGGTCGTCTGGCAAGTGTAAACCCGAATTTACAGAATATTCCGATCCGAACTTTGAGAGGTCAGCAAATTCGTGGGGCGTTTGTTTCTGCGGAAGGGAAGAAAATTATTTCTGCCGATTATTCGCAGATTGAATTACGTTTGATTGCCGAAATTTCCGGTGAAGATAATATGATCAAAGCATTTCAGGAGGGTGAAGATATTCATGCTTCAACGGCGGCGAAATTATTTAAAATTCCGTTGGAAGAAGTTTCAAAAACGCAGAGAGGTCAGGCAAAGACGGTAAACTTCGGGATTTTATATGGTCAGGGAGCATTTGCTTTAGCAGAACAGACAGGTTTGTCGAGATCGGAAGCAAAACAGATGATTGAAGCGTACTACGAAACCTATCCCAAATTGAAAGAATACATGGCTGCACAGGTACAGAGAGCCCGTGAACAGGGATATGTTGAAACCATTTTAGGGAGAAAGCGTCATTTAAAAGATATCAATTCAGGAAATTTTGTTGTGCGCGCACATGCTGAAAGAAACGCGGTAAATGCTCCAATTCAGGGAAGTGCGGCAGATGTGGTGAAAATGGCGATGATTAAGATTCAGAAAGAACTGGAAAAAGAAAAACTTCAGACAAAAATGCTGCTTCAGGTTCATGACGAATTGGTTTTTGAATCTCCAATTGATGAGGTAGAATTAGCCAAAAATATTATTAAAATGGAAATGGAAAACGCCATTGAAACGCAGGTTCCTTTATTGGTAGAAGTTGGAGTGGGAGATAACTGGCTGGAAGCGCATTAAACAATGAATAAAAAACATTTTTTTCAAGTGATTTTTCTTTTCTTGAGTGTGGTTTTCAGCGCTCAGGAAAGGAAAATCTTGTTTATCGGAAACAGTCTGACGTATTATTTCGATATGCCTCAGATGTTGGAAAAAATGTTAAATGAAAATACTACGTTTAGTTACAAAATTGTACAGGTGACTTCGCCAGGAACTCAGTTGGAACACCATGTTTCGGAAGGTATTGCAAAATTGAAATTTGATGAAACCAATTGGGATCATGTCGTTTTGCAGCACGGAACGTTAGGATATTATGTTCCGGAAGAAGTTGACATCAATATTTTGCCGAGTATCAAAGCATTTCAAAGCTATGATAAAAGTAAAAAGGCAAAGTTTTATCTTTTCACAACGTGGTTAGGCAAAGAGCAATATCCTTTTCAGATCTGTTATCCTAAAATGACGTATACACGGAATAGTGATGATCTCAACCAAAAATATTGTTCAAAAAAATTTCAGAATCTGGAAGAAGAAAAGGAATATCTGGAAAATCAATATGCTGCTGTTGCAAAAGAAACCAATCTTACATTTACAAAACATTCGGCGATGGAATATGTTTTTGAAAAAGAACATCCGGATCTGAATATGTGGGATGATGATACGCATCCGTCAAAAATAGGTTCTTATTTTAATGCCTGTATTTTCTTTAAATTATTTTCAGATAGAAATTTAGAAGAGGTAAAAATAAATTTTAATATAAATCCTGAAACTGCTTCTACGATCAGAAATTTTGTGGAGGATAATTATGTGAAGTTTTAGATCTGAAATTCGTCATTAATAATCATCACGAATTTTTGTTTTTTTCGGGCGAAAGATAATTATTTTTTTCTGGCCGCAGATTTTTTTATAATCTCAATTTCATTCAGCATTTGTTTCTCCCAGCCTTTTCCATTTCTTTTTTCCAGATATGGATTTACAACTTCTTCGTATTTTATCTGACCTTCTTTTTCTATCCAATCGACTTGACATCCTGTGTTATGAATACTAATTCCGTAGTTTTTCCTGATGCTGTCAATTTTTTCGTAAGTTTTTTGATCATATTCCAAAATTAGTATTCCATCGGCATATTGAAAATTGATTAAACCATTTTTAATATCTTTTTTTGCCAGTTGAGCATAGTTTTCAGTAACAATATCAATCTCTTTTTTAGTTTTGAAAAATATGCTGAAAGAATAAACGGTAATGAAACAGAGAAAAGAGAAACAAAAAATCCAGAAAATCAATAAAAACTTATTAACAAAACTGAAATTTCGGATTCTAAGATGACTGATCAGCCATGAGATCACTGCGAAAATTGCCAGAATAATAAAAAAGGTACAAAACCACCGTTTTTCCATGTATTTGACCAATAAAATTTCATGGGATAATTGATAAGATAATCTCCTAAAATCTGAGAAGAAAAAAGAGAATTATTACGATAATATTACATGTGATTAACTTTTTGGAAATCATTGTTTATACTAAGAAATATGGGCAGTAAGAAATGTTATGCAGAATACTCAATCCCGCCAATATAAACCAAAGAAAACAAATCATTTTCTACAGAAACAGGTTTTGGAATTTGTTTATTTAGGAAAATAATAGCATTGATATCGAACTTTAAATCGAGTTCATTCAGTCTGTTTACCAAAATTGGAAGCCACTGTTCAGCAAAAGAATATTCTGAAAATTTCTCATAAATCGTGCGGTTTCCTTCTTCAAAACCATATTCTACAAAGTCATGATCCAGCCAAAGCGTATCCTGAGATTCTGCAAATTTTGATATATACGTTTCGTCAGATTCTTCTTCCATATAAAAATTTTCATCCTCCTCTACGAATTCATAAAAATCTTCTTCACTCTGGAAATTTCCTACCCAAAAATCTAATGTATCTGTATTCATAATTGTTTGATTGTTGTTCCTTTTATTTAGGAAGTTCAAATTTATGATATTATCATGAAATTTTCAGGTGTAAACAAATAATAAAATTTATTGTACTCTTTTCCCTGATTCACTTTCCTTAATCGTTTTCTCCAACCTCGACAGTCTCGTTTTTTCCTGTTTTGCACGCATAATCCAGTGAAGCATTACTTTTTTGTACGACGGCGCCTGATTGTTGAAAAATTCCCAGGCTTTTCTGTTGGCTTTAAATTGTTTCTCATACTCAGAATCCAAAACCGCAGGTTCTTTTTCGTGAGAATAAATTCCGGATTTTTCTTCTTTTCGCAATTCAAAAGCTTTTATGCCCTCTGCAGTCATCAATCCGGCTTTTGTCAGTTCTTCAATTTTTTTAATATTAACCGTACTCCAGATGCTTGTTGGTTTTCTTGGAGTAAATCTGATGCTGTAACTTTCTTCGTCAATAGATTTTCTCACCCCGTCGATCCAGCCGAAACATAATACCTGATCCACAGATTCCGGCCACGTCATAGAAGGTTTTTTAGTGTTGACTTTGTAGAAACCGACCAATAATTCTTTTTCTGTTTTGTAATGATTTTGCAGCCATTTTCTGAATTTTTCCGGTGTTTCAAAAAAGGTAGCCGATTGCTTTTGATTATCTGCCATATGTTTCGATTTTCTGTTGTAATCGTTGTTCAAGATAATCATTTCCGCCTTTCAGTTCATGTAAAATTAATTGAGCTTCTTCCTTATATTTTTTGATTTTTTGTTCTTTCCAAAAATAAGGAGGATGTTGCAGATTGGTAATTCTGTCGGCCAATTTTACTGCCCAAACCTCTTTTGGCTGTTGTTTAATTCTGTGTAAACTATCAGTCATTTGATGAGATTTTTCTAAACTTGAATTTTTAGTTAATGCTAAAACTTCCTCCGCAACAGATTTGCCGAAAACATTTTCGAGTTCCTGAAAAGTAGTGTCTGTATCTTCTAAAGAATCGTGAAGTAAAGCAACCTGAACAGCAAATTCCAAATTAAAATCTTTTGACTTTTCAAAAGCAACCAAAATTTCCATAGTTACATTGCTCAGATGAACAACGTACGGAAGATTTGTTCCCGGAATAGTCTGATTTCTATCGGTGTGTTTTTGGGCTGCAAATTTTATAGTTTCCTGATAAATGGTTTGAATATTCATATCATTGTGATTGAAAGTTGAATTTACGGATTAATAAAATCTTCGGCTTTTGCCTTCTAACAAATTTTCTAAAATTAAAAGTTGTTCATGATTAAGATTTTCCAGGGTAATTTTTTTAGATCCAATCATATAATCAGGATAATAAATTAACACGACATTCTTGTGGTCAATTTTATATTCTCTTAAAAGTATGGGATTTCGTGTATTTTTTCTGTTTTTATTTGAAAATAAAAGGTTAATTATTTTTAAAGGGATAAAGCTGAAACTTGCTGCAAAAAGGAAAATTGAATTTTCATTGATAAGAAGATCAAAATTACACCATTCTGATCTCTTTTTATTTCCTCCATCTGTAAATATCGTACCGCTTATATTTTTAAATTCTACGGAATTTACTTGTTTATAGTTTTCAAGGATTGTCTTTTTTTCGATGAAATAATAAATGCTTTTGCCAATAGCAAATAAAACAAAACCTATAAAGAAATAGAGAAATATATTGTCAGGCATTATTTAATTTTATTGTCGTTACTTAAACTGCCTAAAAATTCTTCAGGATTTGTTAGAAATTTATAACTGTTGGAAATTTTGGTTAATTTATAAACTTCTTTTTGTTCGGGAATGATAAGATTTCCTTTAATATCCATCAAAAGGCAATATATTTTTTTGCAATTCCGATAAACTCATTTAAAAATTTTAAACCATCTTCTCTAAGATCTGCCCTAAAGTGAAGTTGCTTTATTTTTCCATTTTCTTTACTTAAAATTAATGAGGCATCATGATCTATTGTACTGTTAGTAGTTATTTTGTAATGCTTCCAGTAATAATAGTCTGATTTGCTTTCTAATGGTTTTCTGGGAAATAATTTGTTGATATAATAAATAATTTCTGTAGGAAGAATATCAACAGAATCCCAAAATTTCGTAGTTAAAGCATCAATGAAAAAATCATTAGGTTCCAATAAATTATCTTCGCTAAGGTAATAATGCTCCTCTCTTTCCTGAAGATTGATATTTAGTTTATTAGGAATAAATCCGAATTCATTAATAATTCCTTCTCTTGGAATTAAGTTTAATCGAAATTGATAAATTGCCATGATCAAATATAGTAAATAACTAAGCCATCGGCAACACAAAATAAAAAGTACTTCCCTGATTTAATGAACTCTCTACTCCAATCTCGCCATGTTGTTTTTCTATAAAATTTTTGGAAATAGCTAAACCAAGACCGGTTCCGTTCTGATGATCTCCCGGAACCTGGAAATAGCGGTCAAAAACCTGACGGTGGTATTTTTCCTCAATTCCCTTGCCCGAATCTGTAACGCTGAATCTGATTTTTGAGCCAATTTTTTCAACTAAAATCTGAATATTTTCATCCTGAAAAGAATGTTTGATGGCATTGCTTAGGAAATTATTCATTACCCAAACCGTTTTGTCAAAATCTGCAGAAACAAAATCATCATCATTCACCAAAATTTGAGAATTGATGGAAATATTTTTCTGTTCGGCTAATTTTGCAATATTTTTCACGGCTGTCTGCACAATTTCCGTGGGAGAACAGTTTTCAATATTCAGACGGATATTTCCTGTTTCAACTTGTGATAAATTCAATAATTCTCCAGTGATATTTAACAATCTCTGACCGTCTTCATTGATGCCATTTAACAGTTCTTTTTGCTGTTCATTCAATTCTCCGAATTTTTGATTTCCTAATAATTGAACACCCATTTTTATCGCAGAAATTGGGGTCTTCAGTTCATGGGAAATCGTGGCAATAAAATTAGTTTTTGCAAAATCAAGTTCTTTGAAAGGCGTAATATTTCTAAGCAGAATTACTCTTCCGATATATTTTTTTTCTTTTTCTCCTGTCTTTACAATATTAATAGGAATGATATCCTGCTCGAAATAATTTTCTTTGTGATCTGAAACAATTTTAATAGGCTCTTGTACAGGATGATCGATATTTTTTAATAATTCTCTTACCAAATCATTGTTTACCGCTACTTCATGAGCCGTCTTTCCGATGATTTCATCTTTATTTAAATTGGTGATTTTCAATGCTTCATCGTTAATCATGTAGATAAAATGATTTTCATCCAGACCAATCACGGCATCGTGCATATTGTTGACCAAAGTCTCGATGCGCTTTTTATCCATCAGCTGTTCCGATAGAGTACTGCTCTCATATTCCTGAAGTTTTTCTGCCATAATATTGAAAGAATTGGCAAGATCATTAAATTCTTCACTTCCTTTAAAATGAACTCTTTCGTTATAATTTTTATTGGCAATCTGCCGGATACTGAATGTCAGCTGGTTGATGGGTTCCGCAATCGTTTGAGGAAGATTAAACAACAAAACAACGGCAATTAAAAAACAGACCGTTCCTAAAGTGGCAATCCAAAAAGTAGCATTTTCTGCGGTGATAATGGCAATGTCACTTTTCCGTTCGATCCCTTTCATGTTGAGCGACATAATTTTAACCAAATCTTCACGAATCAGTTTTTCTTTTTCAGGAGAAGGCTGATTTATGTAATTATTAAAATGTAAATTGAGATTTTGGGTAGCTTCTTTTTCACCAAATTCGGTTAAATTTTTTTCCTGTAAAATATTATTTTTCTTAAAATCTTTAATCGCAATTGCGCTGTCGGTTTTTATTTTGTCTAAAGCCAACAACATATTCTGGGAAAATTCGAGACTGTTGTAATTGGCAGTGAGAATTTTTTCTGTATCAGATTTTAATTTGTTGATGTACACCGAACCAATCACCGAAAGTAAAACGATCAGCACAAACAAAAGACCGACTCCCAGGGTGAGTTTTGTTTTAATTTTCATTGTTTTAAGATAAAATAATAATGTCTATTTGTCTTTCGTTCAATCGGTTCATTAGGGTGTAAATCCAGCTGTAGCCGAAGATTCTCAGCCAAAATTTCGCATGAGGTTTTCCCATACAAACGGTTGTGATATTATGTTCAACTACATAATCTAAAATTCCTTTTTGAATACTGTTTTCCTTTAATCGGATTACTTTTGCTCCCAATTCCTGTGCTAAATTAAAATTATTAATCAAATATCGCTGTTTATTCAATGCAATTTTTTCAGGATCTTCAGATGATTTCTGAATATACAAAACCGTCCACGGACTGTTATAATAACTCGCCAGTCTTGCCGTTTTTCGGATAATATTTTTTGCAATCTTCTCATTACTGCTGATACAAGCGAGAAATTTTACAGGTTTGAAATTTTCAGTTTTAATTTCAGTTTCTACTTTTCTTTCGACATGGGTTGCGACTTCTTTTAAGGCCAGTTCACGGAGCTGTAAAATATGTCCGCTCTGAAAGAAATTGTTTAAAGCAGTTTGAATTTTTTCTTTTTTATAAATTTTTCCTTCTTTTAACCTTGTCAGCAATTCGTCTGCGGTCAAATCAATATTCACCAGTTCATCAGCAAGTCCTAAAATTTTATCAGGAACCCGCTCTGTAACTTCAATTCCTGTTATTTTTTTTACTTCCTCGTTTAAACTTTCAATATGCTGAATATTCATCGCACTGATAACGTTGATTCCGTTATCCAGAATTTCCAGAACATCCTGCCATCTTTTTTTATTTTTTGAACCTTCAATATTGGTATGCGCCAATTCATCCACCAAAACAACTTCAGGATGAATATTGATAATCGTCTGAAGATCCATTTCTTCCAGATTTTTACCTTTATAAAAAGAAGATCGTCGCGGAATTTCAGGAATTCCATCAACTAAAGCCACGGTTTCTTTTCTGTCATGCGTTTCAATATAGCCGATTTTTACATCAATACCGTTTCGCAAAAGAGAATGAGCTTCCTGGAGCATGCGAAAGGTTTTCCCCACACCCGCACTCATTCCGATATAAATTTTAAATTTTCCTTTTTTGGATTTTTGGATGAGTTCTAAAAAATCTGTTGCTGATGACATGGGTTTATTCTTTTTAATTTAATCTTTTGAAGCATAAAAATACGGAAAGCCAAAAGCCGGAAATCAATCTTAGCTTCCGGCTTCTGATTTATTTAAAACCAAGCTGCAATACTTGTTGTAATGAAAAAGTTCCCTTGTTTAAATTGATCGTTTTTCATGAAAATAGCATCTTTAGAAGTAAATCCTCTTGCTTCTGTACGGAAAACGACGTTTTTTAAAATTGCATAATCTACATTTAAAGAATATCCGAAGGTTTGAAAGCCATTAGGTGTTTCCGTGCTGATGATGACTCCTTTTTTATCATTATAGTATTCAAATCTTCCTGCCAGAGCCCATTTGTCATTTACCTGATATTTCATCAGAACATTGGGAGAATACCACAGATTATAGCTGTCACTTCTTTTTTCTTTTTGCTCGGCTCCAATATCAAAACCTAGCAAAGCTGAGAATTTATCTGTCAGCTGAAAATTTCCATATAAATCATGAAAATAGCGCATTTTTTTCTCTTCTTTAGATTTATCATTTCCGATGAATGAACTGCTGTTTAATGTAATTTTTTCATTCGGTTTGTATGTAATCTGATGTCCGAAAGAAATAGTTTGGTTTCCTTCCGGCTTAGCAATTCTCTGCCATCCGTTTAAAACCAATCCACTTAGAAACCATTTTCCGTTATCCGAAGTATAGGAAAGTTTTGCTCCGGTTTCAAAATAAGGCGAATTTTCTGCTGCAAAACTTCTTGTAAGATTTATATTATCCTTTCCGATGGCACTTTCCCAGCCAATGTGTGAAGGCATAATTCCGGCATCAATCCACAGATTTTTTGTTTTTGAAATTTTAATTCCAATATTAGCTTCGTTTACATACCGTAAAGCATCCTGTTCGGCAGCCATATTATCCTGAGCGTATGTTCCCGCCATGAGCGCAAGATTGGCCCGGAGATTATCATTTTGATAAGCGGCTTTTACAAGTCCTAAATTAAGATTCAGTTCATTGTGACGGTTATAGGAATATAAAAAATTCTGACGGATATGATTTGCAGGCTCATTAAAATCGTAAGTGTAAAACAATTCTGCATAAGCTGAAAAAGTAACTTGATGATCTGTTTTTAATGAATCCGAAGATTGTGCCTTTGAGAAAAATATTCCTGAAAGTACACTTATTACAATATATTTTTTCATGATCTGTTAAGCATTATTTTAATTCGTCCAGTGCAATATTCAATTTCAAAACATTTACTTTAGACGGTCCGAAAAATGATTTTTCTGTTTGATTTTTAATAAGGTTTTCTATTTTTTCAGCAGAAATATTTCTGTTTTTTGCAATTCTTTTTGCTTGATATAAAGCCCCGTCCTCCGAAATATCAGGATCTAATCCGCTTCCGCTGGCAGTCACCAGTTCCACCGGAACTTTTACACTTTTCATTTCTGGATTTTGCATTTTCAGCGTGTCAATTCTTTTTTGAACAGTCTGTAAATATTCTTCATTCGTAGGTCCTTTATTGCTTCCGGCACTTCCTGCCGCATTATAATCAACAGCGGACGGACGACCGTGAAAATATTTCGGAGAGGTAAAATTCTGCCCAATATTGGCATAAAATTTCTGACCTTTATAATTGATAATCTCTGCATTTCCTTGATTTGGAAGGACTTTAGAACCTGCGTAAACTATTCCTAAGTAAATTCCAACGATAACGAGCATGACAAGTGTTAATCTCAATGCTGATAGAATATGATTTTTCATTTTAATTAAATTTTAAAAGAATAAACTGATAAATAAATCGATGAGTTTTATTCCGATGAATGGGACGATCACCCCGCCTAAACCGTAGATTAAAAGGTTTCTTCGTAACAGTGCACTTGCGCCGATTGGTTTGTAAGCAACTCCTTTCAACGCCAATGGAATTAAGAAAGGAATAATGATCGCATTGAAAATAATAGCAGACAAAATCGCAGATTCAGGGCTGTGCAAATTCATAATATTTAACTTTTGAAGCGCCGGAATAAATGTGATAAACAACGCCGGAATTATGGCAAAATATTTAGCAACATCATTCGCAATACTGAAAGTTGTCAACGTTCCACGGGTCATTAATAACTGTTTTCCGATTTCTACGATTTCAATTAATTTAGTCGGGTCATTGTCCAGATCCACCATATTTCCTGCTTCTTTTGCAGCCTGGGTTCCGCTGTTCATAGCAACTCCGACATCGGCTTGTGCTAGTGCGGGAGCGTCATTCGTTCCGTCACCCATCATGGCAACCAGTTTTCCTTCCTGCTGTTCTTTTTTAATGTAATTCATCTTGTCTTCAGGCTTGGCTTCGGCGATAAAATCATCCACACCAGCTTTTTCTGCGATAAATTTTGCGGTTAAAGGATTATCACCGGTTACCATCACGGTTTTCACACCCATTTTTCTCAGTCGTTGGAAACGTTCCTGAATCCCGGTTTTAATAATGTCCTGAAGTTCAATGACTCCCCATACTTTTTCATTTACGGAGACAACCAAAGGAGTTCCTCCGTTTTCAGAAATTTTGGTCGTTGCTTCCTGTGTTTCGGGAGGGAAAATATTTCCTGCCTTTTCTGTCAGTTTTTTAATCGTGTCATAAGCTCCTTTTCGGATTCTTGTGTTTTCAAAATCAATACCTGATGTTCTGGTTTCAGCTGTAAAATCAATATAAACCGGATTGGGAACGAGTAAATCTTCGGATTTTAGCTGGCTTAATTCTATAATTGATTTTCCTTCCGGAGTTTCATCGGCCACAGAACTCAATGCCGAAGCTTTTATAAATTCATCAAGCTGAATTCCGTTTGAAGGATGAAAATGTGTCGCTTTACGGTTTCCAATTGTGATGGTTCCTGTTTTATCTAAAAGTAGAACATCAATGTCGCCCGCAGTTTCTACAGCTTTACCGCTTTTCGTGATCACATTAGCTCTCAACGCTCTATCCATTCCCGCAATTCCGATTGCAGAAAGCAGACCGCCAATCGTTGTGGGAATCAAACAAACGAAAAGTGATATAAATGCCGCAATGGTAATTGGCGTCTGCGAATAATCTGCAAAGGGTTTTAAAGTAACAGTTACGATGATAAATGTTAGGGTAAATCCCGCTAACAATATGGTTAATGCGATTTCGTTGGGTGTTTTCTGTCTTGAAGCTCCTTCTACAAGGGCAATCATTTTATCTAGGAAAGATTCTCCGGGTTTGGTGGTGACTTTCACTTTTATTCGGTCGGAAAGTACTTTTGTACCGCCTGTTACCGAACTTTTATCTCCACCCGATTCTCTGATTACGGGTGCACTTTCTCCGGTGATAGCAGATTCATCGATTGTTGCTAAGCCTTCTATAATTTCGCCATCCATTGGGATTTGGTCGCCTGTTTCACAAAGGAAAATATCTCCCAATTTCATTTCGGCTGACATTCTTAATGTTGTTTCTACCTGAAATCCGGGTTTGTTTTCAAGGATAACTTTTGCCGGAGTTTCTTCCCTTGTTTTTCTCAGCGTATCTGCCTGTGCTTTTCCTCTTGCTTCAGCAATGGCTTCGGCAAAATTGGCAAATAGAACGGTGAAAAATAATATGATGAATACTAAAAAATTATAGATGAAACTGCCTTGCGATTTGTCTCCTGTTAAGCTCAATAAACTTACGAATAACATAACTGCCGTTCCTATTTCCACCAGAAACATCACGGGATTTTTAAACATAATTTTCGGATTCAGTTTAACGAATGACTGTTTTATGGCTTCGTTTACCAAATCTTTTTGAAACAATGTCTGAGATTGATTTTTCATTGCTTTGAATGATTTTGTTTTTTATTTGAACCATTAAGATTTATTTAAGGAGTTAAGTTTAATTAAGAAACATTCTTTGAATATTTTTCAGCTTAATTTGATTCCCTTAATATTCTTAATTCTTAAATAAATTTTAATGGTTTAATTATTTGATTTTTATTTAGAAAAATATTGAATCTGTTCCGCAATCGGTCCCAAAGTAAGCGCAGGAAAGAAAGACAAGGCGGCAATCAGAAGAATGACGGCTAAAGTCATAAATCCAAAAGTTGCGGTATCTGTTTTCAATGTTCCTGAACTTTCCGGAATGTATTTTTTCTGTGCTAAACATCCTACAATCGCTATCGGACCGATAATTGGAATAAATCTTGAAAATAAAAGAACAATTCCTGTTGAGATATTCCACCAAGGCGTGTTGTCGCCTAAACCTTCGAAACCTGAACCGTTGTTGGCCGATGATGAAGTAAATTCATACAATATCTCACTGAATCCATGAAAGTTTGGATTGTTCAGTGTTTTTGCTCCGAATTCCGGGAAATAAGCCGTTAAAGCTGTTCCTACAAGAATTAAAAAAGGATGAAATAAAGCAACAATCATCGCAATTTTCATTTCTTTGGCTTCAATCTTTTTACCCATAAATTCCGGTGTTCTTCCTACCATCAGACCACTCATAAATACGGCGAGAATAATGAAGATAAAATAGTTCAGAATTCCAACTCCGCAGCCGCCGTAGAAACAGTTGATCATCATTGCCAACAGTTGATTCATGCCTGAAAGCGGCATCATACTGTCGTGCATGGCGTTCACAGAACCAGTTGAAATCACCGTTGTTGCGATACTCCAGTATGCTGAAGCGGCGCTTCCGAAACGAATTTCTTTGCCCTCCATCGCTCCGAGATGCGGGTCGGTTCCCATTTGGGTAATTAAAGGATTTCCGTGGGTTTCATTAATGATCGTTGGAACCGTTAATGCCAGAAAACCGATTGTCATCACCGTAAAAATCGTCCATGACAACTTTCTTTTCTTTAAATAAAATCCAAGCGCAAAAACCAGTGCAAATGGAATGATCATCTGAGTTACCATTTCGGTCATATTCGTCAGATAATTTGGGTTTTCAAGGGGATGAGCTGAGTTGGCTCCAAAAAAACCGCCACCATTTGTACCTAAATGTTTGATTGCCACAAATGCAGCAGCAGGACCTCTGGAAACGTCAACTTTCTGACCTTCCAATGTTGTAATATGGTCTTTCCCTTCAAAAGTCATCGGAGTACCGCTGGCAGAAAGGATAAAAGCAATTACAATACTGATCGGAATCAATATTCTGATGATTGATTTGGTGAAAAAATCATAGAAATTACCTAATTCTGTAGTCGTTTTTTCTTTAAATGCTTTGAAAAGTACTGCCATTGCAGCCATTCCGGTTGCCGCCGTTACAAAATGTAAAAACATTAAGTATAACTGACTGAAATAGCTGACTCCCGTTTCACCTGAATAGTGCTGCAAATTACAGTTTACCAGAAAAGAAATTGCTGTATTAAAGGCAAGATCGGGTGACATATTCGGGTTTCCGTCGGGGTTTAGGGGAAGCCAGGATTGATTTGATAAGATAAAAAATCCGATGATAAACCAAACCATATTAATGGTCAACATGGCAAACATATTTTGTTTCCAGGTCATTTGCTTATTTGGATTGATGCCTGAAATTTTATAAATCAAATTTTCAACAGGTTGAAAAATTTTATCTAAAAAAGTCTTTTTGTAGCCATACACATTAGCAATGTACTTCCCTAAGAAAATACCAATTACTAAGGTGATTGCAAACATCATGATGATGCCTAAAATTTCTGTATTCATGATAATTTGTTAAAATTTTTCAGGTTTGATTAAAACATAGCAGATGTACACAAATGCAAGTATTGAAAGGAAAAATAAACTCCACATAATTTTATATTTTGTCAAAAAATTCAACAGATTTGTATAAAAGCCAGAACATGATTGCGCAAAGCGGAATTAAACTAATAAGAATCATATCAATTTTATAATTGTTGTTACTACTATCATTGAAGCATAAAGTGCTATCAAAACTTTAAATCCCGATACTTTTGACTTTGGTCGGTTTGTTTTTAATATTGCCATTTTTAATTATTTAAATCCTATATGCCAAAAGAAAGTCCAATATTTTGATATGTAAATTAAGTTGTTGAATTGTAGTAATTTATGTTATTTTAAGGTAATGTGTGAAAACGAAAAAGCCTATCAAAATGATAGGCTCGTTATTAAAATGATAGGGATGATATTCTTAATTTCTCAAATAAATCTTAATGGTTCAATCAGAAATTTTATCTCAAATTATATTCTTCCAATTTACGGTACAGCGTGGCAATCCCGATTTCAAGCAATCTTGAAGCTTCGGCTTTGTTGCCTTTTGTGTATTGCAGGACTTTTAAAATATGTTCTTTTTCTAAAGATTTTATACTCAGAGAATCACTTTCGGCGGCGATTTTTTCGGAATAATGAGGAAGGCTTTCTATATCTAAAATATTGTCATTCATTAAGATTAAACTTCTCTCGATCGTATTTCTTAATTCCCGAATATTTCCTTTCCAGTCGTTCTTTTCTAATGCTTTATAATATTCCGGAGTAACTTGAACAGTTGTTAAATGCAATTTTTGTGAAAAAATATCAACAAAATTTTTCGCCAATGCCCTAAGATCTTCTTTTCTCTCACGAAGAGCAGGAAGGGTAATTTCGAAAACATTTAATCTGAAATATAAATCTTCACGGAAATGTCCCTGTTTTATTTCGTCTTCCAGATTTCTATTGGTGGCAGCAATCAATCGGAAATCGGATCTTGAAACTTTCGTTTCTCCCATTTTGATAAATTCCTTTGTTTCTAAAACTCGGAGTAGTTTTGCCTGAAGCTCGATCGGCATTTCGCCAATTTCGTCTAAAAATAAAGTTCCGGCATTGGCTTCTTCAATTAACCCTTTTTTATCTTTTATGGCTCCTGTAAAAGCTCCCGCTTTGTGTCCAAAAAGTTCGCTTTCCAGAATTTCTTTACTGAATGCAGAACAGTTGATTGCCACAAAATTATTTTTCTTCCTGTCACTTCCTTCATGAATGGCATTTGCAAAAACTTCTTTTCCGGTTCCCGTTTCTCCGGTTAAAAGGACAGTAGCATCGGTTAAAGCAACTTTTTCTGCCAATTTTTTAGCCTGAAGAATTAATGGAGAAGTTCCGATGATTTGATTAAAGCCTTTCTGAACTGTACTTTTTTGGATAATTTTAGATTTATTGTCCTTTACTTTTTCTAATGCTTTGTAAACCAACGGAATAATTTTTTCGTTGTCATCACCTTTCACCAAATAATCGTAAGCACCGTTTTTCATTGCCTGAACGGCATCGGTGATATTTCCGAAAGCAGTCATTAAAATGATTTCCAGATGAGGATATTTTGATTTGATAGATTTAACCAAATCGACACCAAAACCGTCGGGAAGCCGGACATCACTCAGTACGACATCAAAATCATATTGCTCCAGCATCGTCATTGCAGACCGTGCGGTTGAGGCTTCTTTTACGTTAAAATCTTCTTGGGAAAGGATCATTCCTAATAATTTCAGGAGCTTGATCTCATCATCGATGATCAGAATGTTTCCGTGCATGATATATTTATTTGGAAAACTAATGCAAACTTAAATATAAAAAGCGAATGTTAATAATAGATTTTACTATTTATAAAGTAAAAGGATTACTTTTTGATTGCTTACATTTGTATTCATTCTGATTGTAAGGATGAAAATGAGTTTATTTATGACGGACAAAAGATACAACGAGACGACACATACAGATAAAAATAACTACGAATATATCACAATTCCCAACGACGAAAATAAAGTAAGAATTTATACCTTAAAAAATGGTTTAAAAGTTTTTCTTGCCCAGAATTTCGATGCTCCAAGAATCCAGACTTATATTCCAGTGAGGACGGGAAGTAATAATGATCCTTCTGATAACACAGGTTTGGCTCATTATCTTGAGCACATGATGTTCAAAGGAACTTCAAAATTAGGAACTCTCAATTGGGAAAAAGAAAGTGAATTATTAAGTGAGATTTCAGAATTATACGAGCAGCACAAAGCTGAACAGGATCCTGAAAAAAAGAAAGAAATCTATACTAAAATAGACGAAGTTTCCCAGCAAGCAAGTAAGTTTGCAATTGCCAATGAGTATGATAAGGCGATTTCTTCTCTTGGTGCGACAGGTACAAACGCCCACACTTGGTTTGACGAGACTGTTTACAAAAATAATGTTCCCAATAACGAGTTTGAAAAATGGCTTAAAGTTGAAAAAGAACGTTTTTCAGAATTGACATTAAGACTTTTCCATACAGAATTGGAATCGGTTTATGAGGAATTCAACAGAGCGCAGGATAATGATTCCAGATTGGTGAATTATGAATTGATGGATGCTCTTTTTCCTACACATCCAAATGGTCAGCAAACGACACTGGGAGATCCCGATCACCTTAAGAATCCTTCCATGAAGGCGATTCACAAATATTTTGATGAATATTATGTGCCTAATAATTATGCGATGGTTTTGGTGGGAGATTTTGATTTTGAGCAAACGATTCAGCTGGTAGATCAATATTTCGGAACAATTCCTTACAGAGAATTACCGAAAAAAACACCGATTATTGAAAAACCTATTACTGAAATTGTAAAAAGAACAGTAAAAAGCCCGACTACGCCAAGAGTTCAGTTAGCATGGAGAACAGAAAGTTATGGATCAAATGAAGCAATATTAGCAGATATTACGGCAAATCTTTTAAGTAATAGGGGAGAAGCAGGATTATTAGATTTAAATATCAACCAGACACAGAAAATGCTTTGGGCACAGGCATATTCGGTGGGTTTGAAAGAATATGGCTATTTTTCAATGGTCGCTGTTCCGAAGGAAAATCAGACGTTGGATGAAGCCAAAGATATGATGTTGGAGCAGATTGAATTGTTGAAAAAAGGAGAGTTTCCGGATTGGATGCTTCCTGCAATCATTAATGATTTTAAATTGCAGAGAATGAAAGCGTTGGAAACTGCAGACGGATTGGCAACAAATCTTTATGATACTTACATCAAAGGCAGAACCTGGGAGCAGGAACTGAATGAAATGGACGATTACAGCAGATTTACGAAAGAAGATGTTGTTGCTTTTGCCAATGAGTTTTTCAAAGAAAATTATGTCATTATCAATAAAGAAAAAGGAATTAATGATAAATTATTGCGGGTTGAAAATCCAGGAATTACGCCGGTGAAAATCAACCGTGAAGACCAGTCAGAATTTTTAAAACAAATTATTTCTGAAAAAACAGAAGATATTCAGCCCGAATTTATCGATTATCAGAAAGAAATTAAGACTGATTTAATTAAAGATAAAAAATTAAGTTTCGTTAAAAATAAATATAATGATATTGCTCAGGTTCATTTTATTTTTCCTTTTGGAAGTGATAATGACCGTGATTTAGGGATTTCTACACAGATTCTTCAGTATTTGGGTACAGAAAAACTTTCGCCGGAAGATCTTAAAAAAGATTTCTTTAAAATAGGAGTGAGCAATGATTTCAAAACATCAAATAATCAGTTGACGGTTTCTTTGAGCGGCTTAGAAGAAAATCTTGAAGAAGGAATTGCTTTGCTTCAAAACTGGATGAATAATGTGCAGCCTGATCAGGAAATTTACGGTCAGTTTGTTGAAACTGTTTTGGAAAATCGTGCTGCCATGAAAAAGGATAAAAACAGCATTATGAAAGGGTTAACAAGCTATACGAAAGTGGGCGGATTTTCCCGTTTCACAGATGTTATTTCAAAAGAAGAACTTGAAAACAGTGATGTTGAGGTTTTTACAGAAAGGATGAAAAAGCTGTTTAAATTTCCTTATCAGATATTTTTCTATGGAAAAGATATTGAGAATTTCAAAGGATATATCGGGAAATATGTTGAAAATGAAAGCCTTCAGATTCCTAAAACGAAGCAATATCCTGAACCGGAAACCATTGGAAATATATACTTTACTGATTATGATATGGTTCAGATGGAAATGAGTAAAATCGGAAGAGGGAATGAAGTCAATACTGGAAATTTCGGAAAAATAAATGTTTTTAATGAATATTTCGGACGTGGTTTATCGTCAATTGTTTTCCAGGAAATCCGTGAGAGTAAGAGTCTGGCTTATTCTGCGTATGTTTCTTATTCTGCCAATTCGGAATTAAATCATCCGGATTATATTTCAACATACATCGGAACGCAGCCGGATAAATTACAAATTGCAGTGGATACGATGGCGGAATTGATGCACGAACTTCCGCAGGTGCCAACACAGTTTGAAAATGCGAAAAATGCGGCCTTAAAACAAATTGCATCCACAAGAATCACAAGAACAAATATATTTTTTAATACTTTACGACTGAAAAAATTAAATATTCATCATGATTTCAGAAAGGATATTTATCAACAGATCGAAGCGTTGAGTTTTGATGATTTGAAACAATTTTACAATACTGAAATTAAACCTATCCATTTCAATACCGCTATTATCGGGAAAAAAGAAAACCTGAATATGGATGCAGTCAATCAAATGGGAACATTTAAAGAATTAAGTTTGAAAGATATTTTCGGACATTAAAAAAGAGGCTTTTAAAAGTTTCTTTTTGATTATTTCTTATACTATTTATATTCTTATTTTAATCTAAAAACAAAAAATCCCGAAAGCGAACTTTCGGGATTTATATTTAATTTTTTTGAAATTACTTAACGATTTTCATTTCGTCAATCAGCCATTTAGAATCGGCAAATTTGTCAATAATGAAAAGAATATATTTTGTATCGACCATAATGTTTCTGCTGAAACGAGGATCATAATTAATGTCACTCATCGTTCCTTCCCATTGTCTGTCGAAGTTTAGCCCAACTAAATTTCCGCTGGCATCCAGAGCCGGACTTCCGGAATTTCCTCCCGTTGTGTGGTTGGTTGCCGTAAATCCTACGGGAACATCGCCGTTTTTATCCTTATAATTACCGTAATCTTTTTTGTTGTAAAGATCAATCAGTTTTTTAGGAACATCAAACTCATAATCACCAGGAATATATTTCTCAATTACTCCCGCCAAATGGGTCTGATAATTGTATGAAACGGCATCTCTAGGCGAAGAACCTTTCACTTTTCCGTATGTTACACGAAGCGTAGAATTGGCATCCGGAAAGAATTTTCTGTCTTTATCCGTAGACATTTGCTGTGCCATAAACGTTTTCTGAAGCGCATCAATTTTTGTTTGTAAAGACGTAAACTGAGGATCAGCTTTTGTCATATAAGTATCTCTTATCGCAACATACAATTGATAAACAGGATCTTTTTTCAATGTTTTGATTAATTTATCCTGATTAGAAAATGCTTTGTCAATATCTTTGCTTAAAGAAGCACCGTTCACATCAGTTCTTCCTGTGATAATTGAATTTTTAGAAATTTCTTCAATTGAAGTAATATTCTGAGCTTCGTTTTTATATTTCTCAAATCCGGAAGGCAAGAATTGTGGAGCCGTTTTATTAGCATACAATGCCAGCAATTTTGCCGTCACTTTTGCATCTAATTCTGCGCTGTAATCCTTGTAGAAAGAAGTCACTTTATTTTTAAAAGCGATTGTCCCTTTTTCATCCATTCTGCCAGCTTCAACCGAAGTAATGTAAGTATAATAATCTCCTGCCAGCTTTAAAGTTTCAGCATTTCTGATCACTTCTGTGTAATAAGCATTGTTTAATGCAAACGGAGCTTGATCGTTATACAATTTGTTTAACTGATCTAAAGTTGCTTTAACCTCATGATTTTTAGCAACTAAAGAACCTTCATACATTACTTTTTTCTCAACTGCATTAGATTTTTTCAACCCTTCAACCTCACCGATCCATTTTTTCCAGTAATTGGCTACTGAAGCGTATTTTGAAGCATATTTGATGCGGGTTGCATCATCAGCACGCATTTTTTCGTCTAAAGTTTTCAAAGCAACATCTCTTACCGCAATTCTTGCAGGATCAATCTCTTTCATGATCTTTTCTACTGCAATTGCCGGAAGATATTCTGTCGTTCTTCCCGGAAACCCAAAAACAAATGTAAAATCATTCTCGTTTTTATCTTTGATAGAAACCGGAAGATAATGTTTCGGAACATAAGGTATGTTGTCTTTCGAATATTCTGCAGGCTTATTATTTTTATCAGCATAAATTCTGAACATCGAGAAATCTCCCGTATGTCTTGGCCAAACCCAGTTGTCGGTATCGGAACCGAATTTTCCGATGCTTTGTGGAGGTGCACCTACCAAACGAATATCTTTAAATGTTTCGATGGTGAAAGCATAAAATTTATTTCCGTAATACATTGATTTTACAGAAATCGACTGATAAGGTTCTGTTTTTTGAGAATTTTTATAAATCTCAATATTTTTAGCAATTTGTTTCGATAATTCAGGTTCGGAAAGGTTACTGGTTCCTTCTAAAATTTGATGGGATACTTCCTTAATATCAACGATAAAATCTACTGTTACACCAGGATTTGGAAGTTCTCCGTCAGGATTTTTTGCCCAGAAACCATTAGATAAAAGGTCATTTTGAACGGTTGAATGCGCCTGAATTTGTCCGTAACCGCAATGATGATTTGTTAAAAGTAAACCTTTTGGCGAAATAATTTCAGCGGTACAACCTCCGTTGAACTGTACAACCGCATCTTTTATACTTGGTTTTTGAGGATTGAAGATGTCTTTTGCAGAGATTTTCATTCCCAAATCTTTCATTTCCTTTTCATTAAGCTCTGTTGGGATCCACATTCCACCGTATTGCTGTGCAAACGTCATTACAGCCGGCAAAAGAAATACAGATAAGAGTATCTTTTTTGTCATAATCAAAATTTTGCCCAATTTACGAAGAAATTATGAGTTTCATTATTTGACGTTTGTTGTATTTCTTAAGTTTTGATTTTAAGTGTTTTTATGATTTTAATTGAATGTGTTTTTTGTAGAGTTTTAACATTTAGAATTGATAAGCAATAATTTTTTCATCTTCGATAAGATTCTTCGTCAAAGCTTCGTGACAGCTGCTATTGCCTGAAATAATCCATGTGGTTGCCAGATTTCCTTGTGTATATTGTTGTTTGGAAAGCAGAAATTTCAAATTGTTTTTCTTAAAAAGTTCTTCACAATATTTAAGATCATGATAATCTACCACCGCAATCTTATATTCACGTATTTTATGTTTTTTATCAATAAATCTTTCAAAATAAGTTAAGGAATTTAGCACTAGTAAAATCAAAAGGGTTCCCATTAGAGAAAGATAGACATATCCTGAACCGACTGCCATGCCAATAGAAGCTGTCGCCCAAATAGTAGTTGCAGTAGTTATTCCGTCTATTTTATTTTCACCTTTAAAGATAACTCCTGCACCCAAAAAGCCAATTCCTGTAATAATATTAGCAGCGAGACGATCAGGATTGTTAACTCCGATTTTAATGGAAAGAATAGTGAAAAGACAGGATCCGAAACACACCAGAATGAAGGTGCGTAACCCTGCAGATTTATTTCTGTATTCACGCTCTGTCCCGATAAAAATCCCGAGAAGTACGGAAATGAATATCAGTACTAATTCGTTTTGAATAGAATGATCCTTTAAAAATTCCATCTTTTATATTTTATAACTTCCTCGAATAAAAATACAATAAAATCTTAATCACATTGTATTTTAATAAAAAAGACTGCCTAAAAGACAGTCTTTGCTTTGCTATTTACTTCAAATTAATTCTTGATAAACTTCTGAGTGAATGATTTATCTTTTGCAGATAATTTGATGATATAATTTCCTTTTGGAAGTTCAGAAACGTTGATAACATTTGCTTTTACGGAAGTTGAATGTAAGATTCTGCCTGTTGAATCATAGATATCTGCTTTTATAATGTTATGTTTAGACTGAATGTTCAGAACATCTTTTACAGGATTCGGGTAAATGGCGATACTGCTGTTGTCCTTGCTGATTTCCGATGTTGCCAATGCGGTATTCTGAACGCTTGTTGTATACGTATTGGTGATGATCGGATGGTTATAATCAAAGTAAATTTTAGCCGTATTGCTGAAACTGTCTCCTATATTAAGAGTGGATTTTGTTTTAATCTTAAATGAAACATATCCGTCATTATTAGCATTATCAAATGGAAGCTGAATATTTTCAAAAATGAATTCTACCGTATTCCCGGTAATTCTTGTGACAAAATTATGACTACCACTCAAAGTAATTAAGCTTGCTAAATCAAATTTTGAAGTATCAATTTCGTCTGTTACTATAACATGCTGTGCATTTGTGGTTCCTGTATTTTCAAATCGGATTAAGTAATGAACATAATCTCCGACTTTTGCCTGGGTAATTGAAGTTCCTTCCAAACAAGTTTTATCATTTGGATCAAAAGAATTTACAACCGTTTGGTTTAATGTAAATGTATTGTCTGAAGAAGTTTCGTCGGTTCCTCCGGTTACTTGTGCTGTATAATGAAGAATGTCACCTCCGTTTAATGACGGAGTTTGTGTTGGAGTATTCAGGGTGAAAGAAACAGTGATTTCTCTTGTCTCAAAGGGAAGAAGATTGGTGAAATTCCAATTTAAAATTCCATTAGATTGAGATGCAGGAATTGTTGATGAAGCAAGATAGTTCATCAAATTATCATTATAGTTAAATGATAATGTTCCCGACTGCGTGCTGTTTCCTTTGTTTTTGTAAACAATTTTATATTTCGCTGGAAATCCTGGTGCAGCTGCATTTATAGGAATTATTACAACCTCCAGATCATTGTGAGTTCCGTTTGGAGTGAGACACAAATTCTGTGTTAAAGGACTAGCCTGAGTAGGAAAATTGGCTGTAAAACTCGTTGGTGAAACATTATAGTAAGTTGGATTTTCTAGGATTGGAGTAATGCTATGATTTCCAGTTTGCAATGGGATACTGAAAACTCCATTTTGGTTAGCTGTATACACACTTGATATTCCACCGGAATTAATTCCCAATTTTAAATATGGAAATTTAGGGTCTGAAGAATCACATCCATTGCTATTATTATCGTATGTAGCAGTTCCTGTTACTTTATAAATATTTCCCGCAGGAGCTAATGTACAGTAAGATGTGAAGATTGTATTGGCAAGATTTGGATTTAAACTTTGAACCAAAGCTCTTTCGCTATCATCATCTACACAGATATTTTTGATATATGCAGAAGTAAAAACCGATAGATTGGGATTTCCATTTTTTAGATTGACGTAATCCAGTGGCAGCTGAGTTCCACTATTGCTCGTAATAAACTGGAGTTCTTCCAATTGTGGAGCTTGTGATAAGTCAACTCTCTTTAAATATCCGTTATTATAGCTTACGTTTACTTTTTTTAAGACAGGTAAATTGGTGAAATTAATATTGTATTGGCTTGAAGTGTTATTATAATTGGATGTAAAATTTTGCAAAGCTGGTAAATTGGCAACGTTCAACGTTGAGAATTTATTTTTACTTACACTTAAAGTATGTAATAATGGTAAATTCGTTAGTTGAAGGCTGGATAAGCCACGATTTAATTCTAGAACTTTTAAATTTAAAAAGTCAGTAAATGTAAGAGATGTTAAGGTTCCATACACGGCAACATCATTTTTTAAGGTAAAATTTTCCAGAGATGTATTGGTATTGCCAAGATCCAAGTTACTAAGATTGAAAGTATCTTTTATGAAAATAGTCTTTACAGAAGGAAGGTTATTGAAGGCAACATCGCTCAACGCATTAGTCGCTGCCCCCGAAAGCTGTGGATATTCTAAATTTATATTCTCTAATAAAGGTAAATTTTGGAATGTATAAGCTGTTCCGAAGAATGATTTTTTTAATGTTAAGTTCTTTAAACCAGGTAAATTATTCAAAGTAAGCGGAACTACTCTTGCATCATTCAGGATAATAGTTTCAAGAAGAGGAAGATTGGTAAAGTTGTAGGCAATCGCAATATTACTGCTTGCTGAAGATCCCGAATTTGCTGTTTTAAATGTTTTTAAGTTGGGTAAATTGTTGAAGGTGATGGCATTCATAAATGGCTGCTCCAACTCAATACTTTGTAAATTGGGAAAATTATTAAAGTCTAAAGAATTTATGACATTTCCTCCCGATCCATTATCAGATACCAATTTAAATGAAAACAACTGAGGAAGTGTATTCATTGTAATGGCGGAATAATTTGCCGAATTTAAAGAGATGCTTTTCAAGGAATTCAAAGAAGTCATTGAAAGGTTTTTTAGAAAGCGATCTCCAATGGTAATCTCTTCAAGTAAAGGAAGATTGGAAATGTTCAGAGCCGAATTGCTAGGACTGCAGCTGGTCGCATTCATTGTTATTTTCTTCAGCTGATTAAGATTAAAAAAGTTCATCGAGCCATATCGAAGATTAAATACTTCAAGAGTTTTCAATGAAGGAATTGTACTTATATCAACCGTTGCAACACAAGAAGTTGGGTTCGAGCTGGTACCTCCGAATTTTAAATTATTTAAAATAGGCAAATTACTGAAATGAACTTCAGTGGCATTTTCATCAATATACAATGACAAATCGGTCACACTTGTCAGGTCTTCAAAATAATACTTTTTAGCACGAATATATTGATGATTTAATATTGCTGTATTAGAGGTGCCCTGTAAATGAAATTCATCAATATTAAAAGCTAAACCACTCGTACTGATAGAAGGATTGATATTTTTTACAGTTATCTTATGAGAACTGATGGTGGTATAAGATAATGACGGAAGATTTTCAATTACCAAACCGTTTACGGGTTCTATCGATCCGTGAAGATATTTAAGATTAGGAAAATTAGCTATCGTAAATGATGGAGGATTATACCCGTAGCTTGAAAACGTAAGATTTTCCACCGAAGTAATAGGATTAAGAACAAAACCGGCCGGAGAAGCCTGAGCAAAATATAATTGCGTCATGGGATTTCCGTCTGCAAAAAAATCAACAAGAGAAGGATAATCTATGTTGAAACTGCCAAAATAATTGTTGCTTATATTTAAATAAATCAGGTTAGGAGCTTGATAAACAGTATTTAAAGTATATAAATGATTATTAGCCGCATTGATAGAAATAGGATCACTCAAAGTCAGAATGGACAGTACATTATTTTGACATTCGATATTTTTTAAAGTCGTAATGCTAGATAAGTCTAAACTGCCGGATAATGAATTTCCATTAATTTTTAGTGTCACCAGATTTGTAAACGAAGTCAGTCCCAATGTGTTTGAAATACTGCTATTACTTACATCCAAATAGCTTACCTGTGAGGCTTCTGCTGTACTGATTTGCCCATCAGAATTTGCATCTATCGCGAAAAAATTACCAGAAAGATTTTTTGCAGTTTGATTACTCGGACTTGAGTTTAGAATTTTGTTTTTTAAATTCAAATCATAAAATGTAATATTCTGGGCACTAAATACAGCACAAATGAATATACAAAAGATTGAGTAAATTTTTCTCATGGTTATTATTGGTTATATTTTTTAAATTTTTTGCAAAAGTAAGCCATTGAAAGTAAATTCCAATGGCTTATTATATTAAATATTGTCCAGAATTCTATTGCTTCTCAACCAAATCCAGAAACTGCTGCTCATCCAGAATTTCAATCGTGCCGATATCCTGGGCTTTTTTCAGTTTGCTTCCTGCTTTTTCACCTACGACCAAGAAATTAAGATTTTTAGAAACGGCTGAGATATTTTTCCCACCGTGTTTTTCTACCATTTCTTCCGCCGCTTCTCTAGTAAATAACGACAATTTTCCGGTGAATAGGAACGTTTTCCCTTCTAAAATATTGGATAAAACTTCATTAGTGCTTTCACCTTTTTCTAACTGAACTCCGTAAGATTTTAATCTTTCAAGCATTAAAATATTCTCAGAATTAGCAAAGAATTCAACGATACTTATTGCGATTTTTGTTCCGATATCTTCAACCTGACAAAGTTCTTCAACAGTAGCGTTCTTCAATTCTTCAATCGTTGCAAAATTTTTGACTAATTTCTTGGCAACCGTTTCTCCTACATGCTTTATTCCGATTCCGTACAACACTTTTTCAAAAGCAATTTCTTTGGATTTTTCGATTCCTGAAATGATATTTTGAGCAGATTTCTCCGCCATTCTTTCAAGTGGCAGAAGTTGTTCTTTTGTTAAAACATAGAAATCGGCAGGATTTTCAACCAATCTTTCTTTGTAAAGCTGTTCAATCGTCTCACTTCCTAAATTTTCAATATTTAAAGCTTTTCTCGAAACATAATGAATCATTCTTCCCACAACCTGTGGCGGACAATGCAAATCATTCGGACAAAAATGAATCGCCTGATCAACAATTTTCACCAATTCAGTTCCACATTCAGGACAATTTTTGATATATTCGATTTCTTTGCTTTCTTCGGTTCTTTTTTCAGTATTTACTCCAACGATTTTCGGGATAATTTCACCTCCTTTTTCTACAAAGACAAAATCATGTTCATGTAAATCGAGTTTTTTGATGATATCTTCGTTATGTAGAGAAGCTCTCTTAACAATTGTTCCGGCTAATAAAACGGGTTTCAGATTGGCAACCGGAGTAATGGCTCCTGTTCTTCCAACCTGATAAGAAACGCTTTGTAATTCTGTTTCTACTTTTTCAGCTTTAAATTTATAAGCCATCGCCCAACGTGGAGATTTTGCTGTGTAACCAAGTTGTCTTTGTTGTTTCAATGAATTGACTTTTAATACAATACCATCAATTTCAAAAGGTAAATGATGTCTTTCAACATCCCAGAAATTAATGAATTCTTTCACCTCATCCAACGTTGTACACAATTTTGCCTGCTGAGAAGTTCTGAAACCCCAATGTTGCGATTTTTGAAGCAGTTCCCAATGCGATTCTGCAGGAATATTTTCAGAAATAAACTGATATAAAACTGATGATAACCCACGTTTTCTTACTTCACCACTGTCCTGCATCTTCAAACTTCCGCTTGCGGTATTTCTTGGATTCATAAACGGATCAAGACCTTCTTCTTCACGTTGTTTATTAATTTTATCGAAATTTTTTCGCGTTAAATAAATTTCACCACGCATAAAAAAATGTTCGGGGAAATCACCTTTTAATTTTAATGGAATATCAGAAATGGTGCGGACATTTGCCGTAATTTCATCGCCCTGAAAACCGTCGCCACGAGTTACCGCCTGAACGAGTTTTCCGTTTTCATATAAAATAGAGATCGAAGCGCCGTCGTATTTTAATTCTGCTACAAATTCTACGGGCTCATCAATGGTTTTAATAATTCTTTTTTCCCAGTCTTCGAGATCATCAAAATCATAAGAATTATCAAGAGAATACATTCTGAACTTATGCTGAATTGTTGGGAAAACCTTTGTGATTCCTCCGCCGACACGTACGGTAGGGGAGTTTTCGTCGTAAAATTCGGGGTGCTTGGCTTCCAGATCTCTCAGTTCTTCCAACAACATATCGAAATCGAAATCTGAAATCGTTTGGGTATCAAGAATATAATAATTTTCATTATGTTGATGAAGTTCCTTACGGAGCTGTTCTATTTTTTGTTGAATGTTTTCAGACATTGGGTTTCTATCTTTTGAGCAAAAATAACTAAAGTAATTTCATTTAAAAAATAAGAGAATTAAATAATGCGATAAAATTAAAATCACGTAATATATTTCAACAAACTGATATTCTTTAGAATAAATTTAAATGTTTACAATGATTTAACATAATGTTATAATTTAATTGAGAAATTGTTAAAATTCCCTTAAACACTAGGTTGTAAAAGTCAGGATACCTTTGTGCACAGCTAATTTAATAAAATGAAAAAAGTAAAGATTGTATTGGGAATGTTGTTTTTAAGCTTCGGAACACTGGCTTATGCACAAACGACTCAGGCTTCGATTGTAGGAAAAATTACCGGTGTCGGGAATACTGCTCAGGAAAAGGTGAAAGTGACGATTGTCAACGAATCTACAGGTTTTAAAACCGAAACGGAGACCAATTCAAAAGGGGAATATATTTTCAAAGAAATCCCTTTGGGAGGACCTTATACAGTGATTGTGAATGATGAAAAAAAAGAGGGGTACAGTGTCAACTTTGGAGATCAGGTTACAATAAACGTAGATTTGGGAAAAGAGAAAACCATTGAAGAAGTTGTAATCGTAGGAAACCTTAAAAATAAAATAGGAAACCTGGGAGCAGCAACGGCTATTACGGCTAAAAATATTGGAATTTTACCAGTAAACGGAAGGAATTTTGTTAATCTTACCGAATTATCTCCTCTCAGCGGTAAGAACGGAAATTTATCCGGTCAGCTAGGATCTTCCACGAATTTTACGATTGATGGGATGACGGCGAAAAATCCGACTTCTGCAGGTTCTACAACAAGCCGAAGCGGTGCACCGTTTTCAATTTCGATTGAAGCGGTTCGTGAATTTAAAATTACTACCAATCAATACGATGTTACATTGGGACGAAGCGGTGGTGGAACAGTAAGTGCCGTAACAAAATCAGGTACCAATAAATTTTCCGGAAGTGCTTGGGAATATTTAAGAACAAATTGGCTTTCAAGTCCGTATGATATTCGTGGAAACAAAAGAGATATTGATTTTTCTACTTCTCAGTTTGGAGTTTCATTGGGAGGGCCTATTATTAAAAATAAGTTACATTTTTTCGCAGCTTGGGATCATCAGTTGGATTCTAAACCGTTGCAGATTGCAGATATTAAATCGCATGAAGACGAGTTGAGATTAAACGTGACAACAGCGACACTCGACAAATTCCTTGATATTGCAAGAGCAAAATACGGCGTTGCAAATACACCACAGTTCGGAAATTTTGATAGAGTAAGAAATTCTGATGCTGGATTTTTACGTTTAGACTGGCAGATTAATGATAAAAACTTATTGACATTAAGAAACAATTTCACTTACGATTTAAATAAAAACGGATTAGCAGACAATACAGCAATCAACGCATTTGAGTCTTACGGAACTGATAAAAACCTAGATAACAGTTTGTTATTAACTTTAAGATCTAACTTAAAGCCTAATATAACGAACGAATTGAAAGTTCAGCATCTATACACTTTTCAGGACAGTTATCAAAATGACCAATTGGGACATGCTGTTCCGAGAGCGATTGTAGAAAATGTTATTACCAATATTGACGGAAATAAAGCAACAAATATCCAGATCGGAGGTCACCGTTTTGGGCAGGAAAGCTTCAAAAATAATGTGATCCAGATTGTGGATAACCTATACTACAATACGGATAAGATTAAATATACTTTCGGGGTAGATTTAATGTACACAAAAGCAAGATCTGTATACGGAAGCGAGGTAAACGGAAGATTCCATTTCAGAGAAAATCCTACAGCGAATGGCGGGGATAATCTATTTAATTTTAATAATCTTATTTCTAACAAATTCTATAGAGAAGTTCCTTTAGTAGAAGATCCATCTGTAAAATCGAATATCTGGAATGCAGGTGTTTACGGTCAGATTCAGACAAAAATCGCAAGAGGTCTAGACTTAATGGCTGGTTTAAGATTAGATTACGGAGGATATCCGAAAGCTGATTTTAACCAGAAATTATTTGACGAAATGGGAATTCGTACAGATAATCAGATTAAATCATTTGTTATTCAGCCAAGATTCCAGTTTGAGTGGAATATGAATGAAGCTAACAAAGATTTCCTGAAATTTGGAGCGGGTATTTTCTCTTCTGATATTAATAATTATATGGTTATCAATAATTTGGTGTTTGATGGAAAACATTTGGCAACGGTTGATGTCAATCCTTCTCAGATCGGTCTCACTCCAGATTTTAATAGCTACAGAAACGATTACAATACGGTTCCTACTTTATCTCAATACCAGCTTCCTACAATTAATTATACCGGAGAAGATGCGAAAATCCCGATTGTTTATAAAGCAAATATCTCTTATACGCATTTCTTCAATGAAAGATTCAGAGCGGGAGTTGCGGGTTACATGGCTTTAGGTAGAAACAACTATTTCTATTATGACAGAAACATGGTGCAAAATCCTTATTTCACATTAGATAGTGAAGGTGGAAGAGGGGTTTTCGTTCCCGCTAATTCGATAAATACGAGTAGTGGTGTAATGAATTGGAAAGATGGAAGAATTAACCAGAATTTCGGAAGAGTTTTAGAACTCGTAAGTGACGGAAAAGTGAATCAGTTCTCGTTTGTTGTTGATACAAGCTACCGTTACTGGAAAGATGGAGAAATTACAGCAAGTTACACATGGTCGGATATTAAAGACAATACCTCTTATAACGGGAACGTAGCCAATTCGGCGACATTATCCACTTTAGTTGAAAGTGATCCTCGAAATCTGAAAATGACGTACTCTGATAATCAGTTCAGAAACAAAGTTGTATTATACGGAAACTCACCGACAATTGCAGGATTTACATTAGGATTAAGATATTCAGGGATTGGAGGAACTCGTTTCTCTCTGACTTCGGGTGGAAACGTAAACGGAGACTTCGTTGATACTAATGACTTGGCTTACATTTTCCCGAATCTTACCCAAACTTTAATCGACAATCCTGAAGTGGGAAGCGCATTGAAAAATTATATTACTGATTATAATAATAAAATTGCAGAAAGAAACGGTGGAAAGAACGGATTCTACGGAGTCTGGGATGTTCGCATTGCAAAGAAAATCAAGTTTGAAAAAATTGGAGCGTTTGAACTTTCCGTGGATATTTTCAACGTGGCAAATTTATTGAACAGAGAGTGGGGAGTTAATAAGTCTTACAACAATATGTCTCTTTACAGAATTTCAGGGTTTGATCCGGTTACAAAAAAGCTTACTTACAATCTGAATACGGGAGGTCTTGCGCCATTAACAGGAAATCCTTATCAAATCCAGATTGGGGCAAAATATTCATTCTAAAAATGTGAAATGTGAATGGTCAATTGTGAATTTAGCTTGTAATTAACAATTCACTCGCAAAGCAAAATTGACCATTCATTTTAATTTTAATTACCTTTATCTAAAAGTTGAAAAGCTTTTGATTTAAATATCTAATTTATATTATGAAAAAAATTATCTTAGGGTTAGCAGTTTTAAGCACAGTTATCATGAAGGCACAAACCCAGATTATTGCCCACAGAGGATATTGGCAAAGCCAGCCTCCAACCACGGAAAATTCATTAAAGTCATTGGAAAATGCACAGAATTTGAAGATTTACGGTTCAGAATTCGATGTGAGAATGACGAAAGACGGTGTTTTGGTAATCAATCATGACGAGCATCACGCGAAAATGGAAATTTCTGAAACTGATTTCAAGGAATTGGAAAAAGTAAAATTATCCAACGGTGAAGATTTTCCTACGTTGAAAGCTTATTTAAAGCAAGGAAAAAAAGACAAATCATTAAAACTGATTGTTGAAATAAAACCTGATAAAACAAAGGAAAAAGAAGACGAGTTAACAGCAAAAACGATCAAAATGATCAAAGATATGAAGCTGGAATCTCAAAGTGAATTTATTTCTTTCAGCTTAAATATCTGTAAAGAGATAAAAAAATTGGCACCGACTTTTAAAGTTCAGTACTTAAGAGGAGAATTATCTCCGCAGCAGATCAAGGACGAAGGTTTGGACGGAATTGATTATCATTACAGCATCTTCCAGAAAAATCCAACATGGATTGCTGATGCAAAAGCCTTGGGATTAATCACAAATGCGTGGACAGTAAATGATGTTGCAATTTCAGATGAATTGAAAGCTCAGGGAATCGGATTTATTACCACCAACATTCCGGACCAATTGAAAAATAAGTAATATTTCTTTATGGAATAATCATATAAACCTGTTTCGAAAGACACAGGTTTTTTGTTTTTTTCTATGATAATTTTACTGATAAATAATGTCGGAATTCTGTTTTTAAAAATGATCTTTTCGTAAATTTGTAATACATAAAAATTCAATTAAAATGAATATAAACGGAAAAAATGCTATTATCACAGGTGGTGGAAGAGGTTTAGGAAAAGCGGTTGCTTTGGCGTTGGCAAATGAAGGCGTAAATTTGGGGATTACAGGTCGAAATGAAGAAAACCTTAAAATGACAGTCGAGGAAATTAAAAATCTTGGTGTACATGCTGCATATGCGGTTTTTTCTGTTGATAACGAAATTCAGGTAAAGGCGGGAATAGAATCTTTAGCCGAGCAATTAGGCGGAGTTGATATTCTGATTAATAATGCCGGCATCGGCGACTTCGGTTCAATTGAAGAAATGTCTTCCGAGACTTGGGAGCAAGTCATAAAAACCAATCTTTTCGGAGTATATTATGCCGCAAAAGCCGTGCATCCTTTCATGAAAGCAAAGGGTGAAGGTGATATTGTGAATGTAGCATCAACAGCAGGGTTGAAAGGTGGACCGAATATGTCGGCTTATGCGGCCTCAAAAGCAGCAGTTGTTTCATTATCACAATCGATGATGGCAGAATGGAGAAAGCAGAATATTAGAGTTATTACATTAACGCCAAGCACTATCGCTTCTGATATGTCGATTCAAGGCGGTCTGACAGACGGAAATCCTGAAACTGTTCTTCAGCCGGAAGATTTCGCAGAATGGGTAAGAGATATTCTGAAAATGAACAGGAGAGCTTTAATTGCCAACGGTTCTATTTTCTCTACAAATCCATAGAATAGAAGTTAGAAACTAGATGTTAGAAATTAGTTTTTAGAACTATCAAAATAATGGCGGACTTTGGTTCGCTTTTTTTGTTTAATCCGTCATTGCGAGGAGCGAAGCGACGAAGCAATCTCAATAAAATTTTTAACCTTTAAGATTTTTTTTCAGGAAAACAAAACATCAACTCTTTGCTGAGTCAAACGCCTTTGCAAACGAAAAATATACAGAACAATATTAGAAAAAAACTTTGGACTCTTTGTGTTAAAAACAAAAGAACAATATTTCAATGAAATCAAAAAAGTAGTTTTATTTTTGCAACAAATTATTCACATGCAAAATTATTTAGAATTCAATTTCAGAATTTCTCCGCTTCAGCCCTGGAGTGATATATTGATGGCAGAACTTATTGAGATAGGTTTCGACAGTTTCACAGAAGAATTGGAAGGTATTTTAGGATATATTCAGAAAGATCTTTTTAACGAAGAAGACTTGAAAGCGTTGCCGCTTTTTCAAAATGAAGAGGTAAAAATCGAATATTCTTTCAAAGAAATGCCAAACATCAACTGGAACGAAGAATGGGAAAAGAATTTCGAACCGATCAACATTGATGATAAAGTCTTGATCAGAGCAGAATTCCATGAATCTGTTGAAGGGATGCACGAAATTATCATTCAGCCAAAAATGTCTTTTGGAACGGGGCATCATCCGACGACACATTTGATGATCCAGCAAATGATGGATATTGATTTCAATGGCAAAAAAGTCTTAGATATGGGCTGTGGAACTTCGGTATTGGCGATTTACGCAAAACAAATCGGAGCCGGAGATACCAGAGCAATTGATATCGACGAATGGTCAGTAGAAAATTCGAAAGAAAATGCCGTAAGAAATGGAGTAGAACTTGATATTGAATTGGGAACTGCGGAAAATTTAGGCAAAGAAAATTACGATATTATTTTAGCAAATATCAATAGAAATATTTTGATTTCAGATATTCCGACCTACGTTTCTGTATTAAATGAAGGTGGAAAATTATTACTTTCAGGATTGTGTTTCTTTGATGTGGATGATATTTTAGAGGTTTGTAAAGAGAATAATTTAGAACTGAAAAAGAAATTGCAACGTGAAGAATGGGTGAGCTTGTTGCTTGAAAAATAAACAGTGCAAAATATTAATATGAAAACCTTATTCACCGTTTTAATTTTATTCACTGTTCAGCTACTTTCTGCACAGGAAGATGATGATGTTTATGCCAACGGAGTTTTCAGTTTTGAAGAAAATAAAATTCAGAAAATATTTACCGACCACACGAGAATCCGACAATCACCAAACGTCAGTGCTCAAATTTTGGATTCTTTACAGACCAATCAGCAGGTTTTGATTCTTAAAAAAGATGAAAAGATCCTAAAATTGGGCGAAAGAGTAGCTAATTGGTATAAAATATCATATCAGAAAGGCGATAAAACTTCTGAAGGTTATATTTGGGGTGGAAATCTCGCTGTTGGATACAAAAATAAAAATGGTTATGATTTTCTTTTCGGTTTAACGAAAACGATCAATAAAAAAGATAAAGAATATCCTGATATTATCATCCAGCAAAATATTGCAGCAATAAAAGCTGTAAAAGGAAATACTTTGATTGATGAGGTTTCTTTTGAAACGGGTTCCGGTGAAAGTTTAAGCTACGGAACTTTTACTATTGAAAGCAATCATAAACTTCAAAACGTGGAATTAACCTTAAAGGCAGTAGTTTCCGGTGAAGCGTGCGGAATTGCAAGTTATGATCAATACGTTTTGTTTAAAGATAAAAAACTGATTGCGCTTCCGCAATTAATGAACGTTGGTGATGCTGATATTTATCATCACAGCGAAGAATTTATTTTTCCAAATGATAAAGGCGGAATTCCCAACACTTTTATTTTTAAAATGGAAGAAATGGAAAAAGATGACCGTGACAGAGAAAAGAAAAAACGAGCTTCAAAAACATATATTTGGAATGGAAATTCTTATAAGCTGAAATAATAATTTTCAACAATAAATTTGAAAACCACTGTATTATTTACGGTGGTTTTTTAATTGATAAATCCATCAATTTTTATTTTCCTGTTTTCATTATTTGCAGCTTCTATAGCTTTCAAAATAGCTTTAATCTGGTTTTTATCAATCATATATCGATTAGAAAATACGTATTCAATAGTTTTTGTGTTTTTAATATCTTCTAACGGATTTTTTATCAGTAACACTAAATCTGAATGATAACCGATCTTAATTTTTCCCGTGTTCGTTTTTATCCAGTTGCTTGGTGCAACAGTTGCCGAATACAGAACTTGTGCATTTGTGAGTCCGGATTTAGATAAAGATTCCAGTTCATCGTGAAGTGAAAAACCGGGAACAATAGTAGCTACATTGGCATCTGTACCAGCCATTATGGTAACTTTATTTTTTACTAATGCTTTTGTCATAATATGGATCGCTTCTGCATAGGTTTTCCAGAAAGTCAGTGATAATTTTTTGGTATCAGGTTCATTTTTCCCGTCATATTCGTATCCATTTCTACCTGGTAACCAACCTAATTTATATAATGTTGTTCCTTCAATAATTTTTGGATTGACATATTTTAATTCTATTTCTTTCAATTGAGATTTTAAGTCAAATCTTTGGTTCAAAAAACTTTCACATAACCAAATAGTCGAAGTAACGCTAATATTATTCTCTTTTAGTTTTTTTGCAATTTGTTCCGAATGCGCTTTTAAATAATTGAGATATTCTTCCGGATTTTTAGCTACTGATTTTCCAAAATCATCAATCGTTTTTACGGTTATTTCTTCAATATGAGCCACTTCCTTCTGTCCTGATGTATAAAATGTTTCCAAATTGATTAAAGGAAGATGTCCAATGACGGGAATGTTGTTTTGTTTGGCAATCGTTATTGTCGTTTTAAACATTTCGGGGTTTACAAAACCGTACATTTTCACGGCATCATAACCTTGATCTTTTATCTTCTTTATCGATTTAGCAGCATCATTTTTAGTTGAATAGTTGATGGATTGCCTTGTCCAGCTATAATAATATCCAGCCACTCCGCTTTCGCTGAATATAGGAGGTGATGCAACGAATAGCCTGGGGCCGATGGCATTATGCTGTATCTCTTTTTTCCAATCCAAAGAAATTGGTCTTCCTGCCATTTCTCTTACAGAGGTAACACCATTAACTAAATATAAAAATAAATCGTTCTTACTTTCTTTTAGATGAACGTGAGAATCTATAAACCCGGGAATCAGATATTTGCCTGTTCCATCGATAACGGTAAAATTATTGTCTAAAAGTTGATGTTTTCCTAAAGTAATAATTTTACCATTTTTGATAATTACATCTTGGCTTTTGATAAAATGCGTACAATCTTCTGAAAGTATATTGGCGTTTTTTATTTGAATAATGTCGGAGGGTTTTACAATGGATGTAATATCAATCACCTTGGTTGATTGACCTAAAACCTTATTTAATTCATTATCTGCCCATATGAAGATGCCAATAAAAATACCTGATACTATCATAACTGCACATAACAATCTCTTAAACCATCTGCTTTTCATAAATTAATTATTTTGATTTATGATGCGAAAATAAAAACAAATCAGTCCTCAATCATTATGTGATGCATGTTTAGGTACCAAATGTAGGGTTTTAGGTATGAAAATTATAAAGATAATAGATGCTCCCTGTAATTTTTAGACACTGGAAGTTCAATTTGAGTAAGAGAAATGGTATCCTGATTTTTCCAAGCCTTGAAATGAGATGGATTTATTAAATGTGAACGATGGATTTGAATCAAAAAGTCAAAATCATTCTGAATTTTTTTAAGCGTACTGCGAATTAATTTTGTTTTTAAATGATGCCCATCTAAAAAGAAAATTTCAACATAATTTTGTGCATTTGAAACACAGATTAAGTCAGATTTTCTTATTTTTAAAATGTCTAATTTATTTTCTCCTCTAATAATAATATTGTCATTTTCGGGTAAAATATTTTCAATTTTAGCAGGAATTAGTTTTACAACATATATCCTTGCCAAAATTATGATCGGCGTTGAAATTAATGCCAATTTAAGAATGATTATTCTTACAAATTCTAAAAAAATATATCCTCCGTTTAAAACGAATTTATAATAAGCATAAGTGCTGATTAAAAATAGCAGTTGAAAAAGTATAATGCTGCCTATTTCAAAACCAATATTCCATTTTGATATTCTTTGATATACCCATTTTTGAAAAATAGCTAATAATGCGTAGCAAAGAAATGCAATCATGCTGAATCCAACACTAATAAGGATCCATATTTTAAAGCTTATTGTCCCATCGTCAAAAGGTCTTATGAAAAATGCGAAAATGAAAAGCCATATACTGATAAAAAATCCGACTACTAAATGATTTCTGAGTGATGGGTTTAGTTCTTTCATTATAATGAAAATGACTATTATATATTTATTTTAAAATCAATATCTGCCTTGTTTTTGTTACTTGGTTGAATCTTGATGTGTCGATTAACGCACGTTTACTGTTTTATTAAAGGCTAAATTACATAAAATCAAAATTTGATCGATAACTATCTTGTTGGATTTCAAAATATTTTCTTAGAAAGGTGATGATTTAATGATTTTTCTGATAATTTTGAATAAGAAGGGGAGAATACTAACAAAAAAACTCACAATAAAAATTGTGAGTTTTCGTGAGCGCGTCAGGATTCGAACCTGAGACCGTCTGCTTAGAAGGCAGATGCTCTATCCAGCTGAGCTACGCACCCATTTGTAATTTTGAGAAAACTACTAAAAACAGTCGGGGCGGCAGGATTCGAACCTGCGACCTCCTGGTCCCAAACCAGGCGCGATGACCGGACTACGCTACGCCCCGATGAGGTCATCTTTTAACAAGAATTACCTTGTTTTTTGTGGTTGCAAATATATAATGTTTTTTTTAATTGTGAAAGTAAAATGTAAAATAATTTTCAATAATATTTTGATGTTATTTTTTGTTGACTTTACGTGATTAATAACCATTATGTTAAGTGAAAATTATAAAAGAAAAAAAATTACAATCTAAAATATACACTTGTAGATTTTGTTTATTGTAAAAGAAAACTTTTAAAGAGAAATTTGATTATAGTGAATCTTCTCCAATACTAAGATTTATAGATGATAAAAAATTCTTGAAGAAATGATTTTCTTTTTGGTTGTTATTCAAGTAATATTAATTGTGAGAAAAAGTAGAAAAATGGTTTGAAAGTTTTTGCGAAAGAAATACTTTAACGACGATCTTGGGAATATATAACCTGAAACTTTTTGAGCAAATATTGTTATCAAAATGAAATAAACAGTATAAAAAACAAAAGACTCACAATTGAAAATTGTGAGTCTTTTGTGAGCGCGTCAGGATTCGAACCTGAGACCGTCTGCTTAGAAGGCAGATGCTCTATCCAGCTGAGCTACGCACCCATTGAGTAATTTTGAGAAAACTACTAAAAACAGTCGGGGCGGCAGGATTCGAACCTGCGACCTCCTGGTCCCAAACCAGGCGCGATGACCGGACTACGCTACGCCCCGAGAAATAATAAATGCGGAGAGTAAGGGATTCGAACCCTTGGTACCGTTTCCAGTACGCATGTTTAGCAAACATGTCCTTTCGGCCACTCAGGCAACTCTCCTTTATTATTGTATTTTAATGATCTTTTGTTCTGTTATTGCGAGTGCAAATATAGAACAGATTTCCTTATTTACCAAATATTTTTCAAGAAAAATTTGTGTATTTTTGAGCTGATAAACGACTAAAAAAATAAACCAATGCGTAATACATTATATATCATCGGATTAAGCGCTTTTGTTTTTTCGTGCACTTCACAACAGAATGCAAAAAAAAAACAATATATCCCTAGAACTCCCGTGGTACAGCCAAAAAGCGGAGTAGGCAAGACCGGTGAAAAACCAAAACCTCAAGTGACATCTGATCACGGAATCGATTTTTTTACAACCAATATAGCAGATCCTACAAAAAATGATAATACCATAAGTTACGGTTCTATTGTTTCTGCAAAACCAATGGGGTATAAAGTGGTAAAAACATATTTTCCATCCATTGCGCAAAACTTCAGACAGAAATATTTAATTCTACATTATACAGCACTACCAGATGATAAATCAATTACGGTACTTACTCAACAGGCGGTAAGTGCTCACTATTTGGTAAACAATACAGGAGATAACGAAATTTATCAGCTGGTAGATGAAAACAAACGTTCTTATCATGCGGGTGTAAGTGCTTGGAGAAATGATAAAAATTTAAATGATAACTCTATAGGAATTGAAATTGTAAACGCAGGTTACACTGCAGATGCTTCTGGGAAAAAAGTATTTGCCCCGTTTGATGATGCCCAGGTAAAAAAAGTAGCCGCTTTGGTGAAAGACATCAGCACAAGATATCAGATTCCGTCGACCAATATTTTAGCGCATTCAGATATTGCCCCTACAAGGAAGCAAGATCCGGGACCATTATTTCCCTGGAAAAGACTATACGACGAATATCAGATTGGTATGTGGTACGATGAAGCCACTAAGCAGACTTTTTACACTTCCGCCACTTCTACAGATTTTCAGTTAAAATATAACGATCCCGCTTTTATTTATAGTGTTCAGGCACAGTTACAGAAATTCGGATACGGATTAGACATGAGCGGAAAATGGGATGATGCAACTAAGAGAA